>Ga0315296_10000484_pt1 | contig 36254 bp, 32 predicted proteins | sample YL17G14_18_MG_FD_203921 | JGI IMG/M metagenome (GOLD analysis project Ga0315296, IMG submission 203921) | Sediment microbial communities from Yellowstone Lake, YNP, Wyoming, USA - YL17G14_18 | ecosystem: Environmental > Aquatic > Freshwater > Lake > Sediment | place: USA: Wyoming | collected... | reverse complement strand
GCTTTAAAGAGTTTATTTTTAATGTAAACATTACTCTTAAGGCGCTGGTAGAAGAGATGGTTATTAAAGAGGTCATTGATGCGCAATCCGGTGCGGGCATATTTGTCAGAGTAACAAGGTCCGATACCTAAACCGGTTGTCCCGATTTTATTGCCGCCTAAGTGTTTCTCGGACAATTGGTCCATCATTTTATGATAGGGCATTACCAGATGAGCCAATCCGCTGATAAATATGTTTTTGTCTATACTGATACCGTGTGATTTTAATCCTTTGAGTTCTTTGATAAACTGTACCGGGTCAAAAACCACGCCGTTAGAAATGATGCATTTAACACCCCGATGAAGTATGCCAGAGGGGACTAAATGCAGGACGAATTTCTTGCCGCTTTTGACAACGGTATGTCCGGCATTGCTGCCGCCTTGATAACGGACTACCATATCAGAGATGGAGGATAAATAATCAACGATTTTACCTTTACCTTCATCTCCCCATTGAAGACCGATAATACATTTTATCATAAGATTTAGATTTCATTCCAGTGAAGGCCAGAGTTCGGCTTCCTCTCGTGGTTTAAACTGGGATGTCCCGGTATCTTTGCCTTTTATTGCCATAGAACGCTCATCAATATAGAAACTTTTGATTCCTGAAGAGTTATAAATTTCAGGGACCGCTTCTGCATACCAGGTATATCGTCCGCTTTGATAAGGATTCGCCTGAAAAAGATATCCACTTTTTATGCCGCTGGCCAAAGAAGGGTCGTTGATAAGATTTGCATCCTTCAATTCTGTCAGTGTTCCGTAAACTGGATTATTGAGTCTATATTGTGTCTCAGCAGTGCTGATAATACGTACAGAAGCTATTGCCGATGCTTCATTAGATGTCATAGACCCCGTAGACCAGAGTATTATAGCCGTCGCCATCAGTACAGAAATAATTGTCAGCACAATCACCAGTTCCAGAAGAGTAAATCCACCTGAAACCTTCACCCCGTTAGAAAGTTCTCCGTCTGCCGACTTCTCGTCTTGCCGGCCGAAGGAACGGCGGGCAGGTCGTCCGGGGTTTATATCTAATGGCATAGTTTTTGAGACGCAGTTAAGAAGCTTTCTAATGGGGTTCATTGGATATCTCCTAATCCAGCACATAAATTATGTGCTGGGCAACATCAGAACTCAGAAGATACAAAAAGGGTTTTGACAGCAACCCTAATTTATCGTAGGTTTATCTTGAGGTAAAATCTTAATGATTTTCTCTTCAATTTGATTAACTAAATCGTGAACTTTTGATGAAGTGTTTGAAGAGGATATAATTGATTTTAGTTTTTGGATATCTTCCAGAGTCATATTAAGATTCTTTTTATTGTCATTTAGAACCTTCAGTAAATTATTCAGGTCATCTGCGACATGTTTGAGATAATCTTTCTCACGAAGATTTACCGAGAAGCCGTAATCGCCTTCAATCATTCGCTGGAGACTTTTTTCCACTCGGTATGCTGGTCCGGCAATGCGGTGTGAAAGAAGCAAGAAATAAATTCCCATTGCTATGGCAAAAAGCACAATAAATATGGCATCTAACTTAAGCATAAAACCTATTTCTGCCAAACCGTAAGTTTCGCTTCTATAAATCATTTTTAGCCCTAATATTAAACCGCCAAATACAACCGCTATAAAAAACAGCATCATAATTATCCATGTGAACATAAACTGAAACTGGAATGTGGAATCAATAACATACTGTTTTCTTTTCCCACTACTAAATAACCCCATTTTATCCCTCCTTCTTCACCCAGCCTCTGCGTCCCTGACGGGACATCTTCTGGGAAGGAGTCCCGTAGGGGCGTGCAGGGGCTGGGTTCATAATAGTATAAACACAAATTTCACCGCACATTGAGCAGGCAGTCTTTGATTTAGTTTTGCGAAGAGAGCGATATCGGGTTGCTTTTACAGGGTCAAGAGAAAGAGCAATTTGTTTTCCCCAATTGCATTGACGGCGGTATTGAGAGAATAATTTATCACGAGCCCAAGCCGAAGTATTACCTTTGGCGATATCGGCAGCGTGTGCCGCAATGCGTGCCGCAATGACACCTTCTTTAACATCATCAGCCGCGGGTAATCCTAAATGTTCACTCGGTGTAACATAGCATATAAAATCAGCACCGGCCCAACCAGCCACAGCGGCTCCGATAGCAGATGTGATGTGGTCATAACCTGGTGCAATATCGGTTACCAAAGGACCAAGCACATAAAAAGGCGCTTCGTTACAGAGTGTTTTTTGGAGTTGCACCTGTGCATGAATCTGGTTAATAGGGACGTGACCGGGTCCTTCAATCATTACCTGAACATCTGCGGCACGGGCACGGCGTGCCAGTTCAGAGAGCGTCATCAACTCGTCTATCTGGGCGCGGTCAAAAGCATCGCATATCGCACCGGGCCTCAGGCCATCCCCTAAACTGAGTACTACATCATATTCATGCGCTATTTCTAACAGATCATCAAAATATTCATAGAGCGGATTTTCTTTACGGTGAACCTTCATCCATTCGGACAGAATAGTGCCTCCGCGGCTGACCATTCCAGCGGTCCGGCCGTATTTCTCCAATGCCGATATAACAGAACGGGTTACCCCGCAATGAACCGTGATAAAATCCACTCCGTCACGGCAATGGTTTTCAATAGCCTTGAATATATTATTCTTGGTGAGTTTTTTTATGGCGCTATGTATATTTCCACCCAGGCGAGATTGAACGATGGCTTCATATATAGGAACTGTCCCGAAGGGAATAGTTGATTGAGCCAGAAGTTCCCGACGGACATTTTCACTATTTTCTGAAGTGGACAGGTCCATTACGGTATCAGCGCCGGCATCACAAGCAATCTTTAATTTGTTTAATTCATCTTTGATATCCTGATAATCACTTGAAGTGCCAATATTGGCATTAATTTTTGTCCGTAGATTTTTGCCCACGCCGCAGACGACTTTTTGAGGCAGATTCGGATGGTTCTCCCAGCGCAGGCAATTGGAAAGAAGAACGACGTGACCTTCTTTAATCAGTTCTCTTAGGTTTTCCGGAGCAATATTTTCAGACCGAGATACCAGTCGCATCTGTTCTGTAATCACTCCAGCTCGGGCTTTTTTTAATTGTGTCATATTTCCATTATATCAGCTGTTTTTTTGTTAAGTAGTTCGTCAATCTGTTTCTCGTTTTTTTCTGTTAACTTTTGCAAATCGTCCTTGAGTTTGAATTTAGCGTCCTCTGTTAAGGTCTTTTTCTTTTCCGCTTCCTCAACCAGGCGAATGCTGTCACGGCGGATATTGCGAATGGCTACCTTGGCTTTTTCAGCGGTATCTTTGGCAACTTTACTCAGTTGTTTCCGACGCTCTTCGCTTAAGGGCGGTAGATTTAATCTGATTAGCTTGCCATCATTATTGGGATTTATGCCTGTATCAGATGTCATAATTGCTTTTTCAATATCCTTAAGAAATGTCTGGTCATATGGTTTAATGATAATCATGCGCGGCTCAGGGACGGAAATATTAGCGACTTGTTTCAAGGGTGTGGGAGAGCCGTAATATTCTACCCGGATATTTTCCACCAGTGCCGGCGAGGCACGGCCTGTTCTGATACCCTTGAATTCGTTGACCATAACTTCCAGTGCTTTTTGCATTTTTTGTTCGGCATCATTATATATTAGATGATTTGTCATAGGTAACTCCTTTTACTATAATATATTGATACGTCATAACTCAACAGACAAGTTGGGGCGTATTATCACGCCTGAGGTAAATCCGTCTATTGTTATTTGGCGGATAATACACCCCTACAGTATTGGTTGTCGCTTATTATAAGATGACAGTTCCGATTCGTTCTCCCTGAATAGCTCGTTTTATATTACCAGGTTTGTTAAAGTTAAAAACTATGATAGGGATTTTTCTTTCCATACAGAGAGTAATTGCGGTAGAATCCATTACTCTTAATCTATTTTTAATAACATGCATATAATTAAGGCGTTCATATTTTTTTGCCTTGCGATTTTTCAAAGGGTCATCAGAATAAACACCGTCTACTTTGGTAGCCTTAAATATAGCATCGGCGTTTATTTCAGTGGCACGTAAGACGGCTGCGGTATCAGTAGTAAAATGAGGGTTGCCCGTGCCAGCGGCAAAAATAACCACTCTGCCTTTTTCCAGATGGCGGATTGCTCGGCGGCGGATAAAACGTTCGGCTACCGCTTCCATCGGAATAGCTGTTAATAATCTCGTGGGAACACCCTTTTTTTCCATTGTGTCCTGAAGAGCCAGTGCGTTTATGACGGTCGCAATCATTCCCATGTAATCAGCTGTGGCAATATTGACGCCTGATTTTTCGAATTCGCCTCCCCGGACAATATTGCCGCCGCCCACCACCACGGCTAACTGGACCAGAGGGACGATAGAGATTAGTTCATCAGCTAAAGAGTTGACTGCAGGGATATCTATACCATAGCCGTTTGCTTGGCAGAAACTCTCACCGCTGAGTTTCAGGACAACTCTTTTATATTTTGGCTGTTTCACCCCGTTAGAGATGTTTTTTCTCTCATTAGAAAAGTCTACTACATAATTCTTTTGCTGATGCATAAATAATTGCGTTTATTCTTGAATCACGGTCGTCCCTCTGGGACGACCTATCTCTAACGGGGTTTCACTTATTTGGTTTATTTGCCGATTTCAAATCGCTGGAATCTTTTGACGACGATATTTTCACCGAACTTGGCGATATGATTTTTTATCAGGTCACCGACCTTGATTTTGTCATCCTTGACAAATGGCTGGTCAAGTAAGCATTTCTGCGAATAGAAGAATTTTTCCAATTTGCCCTCTACAATTTTATCGACTATTTGAGGTGGTTTATCTTTGACTTCTTTACGGTAGAATTCTTTTTCCTGGTTTATGATTTCTTGGTTTAGTTGTTCACGGGATACCACAACTGGAGACATCGCTGTAACATGAAGGCAAATGTCTTTAAGCAGTGCCTGAAATGATTCGTTATTACCGACAAAGTCAGTCTCGCAACCAAGTTCAACAATAACTCCAATTTTACCGTTTGAGTGGATATAAGAACCGATACGTCCCTGAGAAACAGCCTTATCCATTTTCTTTTCTGCGATAGATAAGCCGCGGCGTCTGAGATGTTCAACGGCTTTATTTATATCACCGTTTGTTTCGGCTAATGCTTTTTTACATTCTAGAATACTGGCTGATGTTTTGTCTCTTAATTCCTTTATTTCTTTGGCTGTAATAGTAGCATTCATAATTTACTCCGTTTGTTTAAGGTAACTCTCATCCTGCTAAAGATAAAGAGTTTGAATATTTATTTTTTAGTACTTCTTGTTGAGCCTTCTTTTCTATATCTTTCACCTGTTCCATGGCTTTCTTCTTTATCACCGCTGGTTTTTCTTTTAAAGTGAATAATTTTCTTGTGTGACTTCTCTATTTCTTCCTCTGCTGTTTTTAGTGGTTTGATTATCATTTCGCCTTTACCTTCAATAATGGCATCTGTTAATTTGCTTAAAACAAGATGGACTGATCTAATGGCATCATCATTGATGGGGATTGGGATCGTTACTTTGTCAGGGTTACCGTCCGTATCAATTAGGCAAACGGTAGGCATATCAGAACGGTGAGCTTCGTCTAAAGCGGTTTTAGAACGGATTTGGTCAACCGCAATGAGGACTGATGGTAACCGAGACATTTCATGCAACCCGCCTAAATTATTATTTAGTCTTTGTAACTCCCTTTGGAATTGAGATTTTTCTTTTTTGTTAGCATGAATAATAGTTCCATCAGACACGGATTTTTCAAACCCGATAAGTTTAGTCAATTGTTTTCTGATGGTATCAAAATTAGTAAAAGTACCGCCCAACCAACGATTATTAACATAGGGCATACCGCATCGTTTTGCTTGTTCTTCAATAATACTTGTTAACTGCTTTTTAGTGCAAACAAACATAACTAATTCGCCTTTTTTAGCGATAGCCTTGAGTAATTCTGTTGCTTGAATTACTCCCTTTATTGTTTCTTTCAGGTCAATAATATGAATTCGTTTACGAGTTCCTAAAATATATGGTTTCATTTTAGGGTTCCATCGTTCCATACGATGTCCAAAATGTGCTCCGCTTTCAATTAAATCCGGCATAGCAATTATATTCATCTGAATTTGTTTCTCCTTCTATAATTTATCATAAACTTTTTGTGTTATTTTTTTATCTTATACAATAATATTCATTGATGTCAACAAAATAATTGACAAATTGTAGTTAAAAAGTAATACATTAATAAGATTATTATAGGCGGATGTAATTCAACGGTAGAATGCAAGCTTCCCAAGCTTGTTGTTGCGGGTTCGATTCCCGTCATCCGCTCCAAACAATATAAAAGGAAAGAGAGAAAATAATGTTTGAAACTGATTATAACCTGACGGACGAACAAAAAGCAATGCGTTCTCTTGCCCGCGAGATTGCCGAAGAAAAAATAAGACCTCTGGCTGCCAAATATGATGAGTCAAATGAATTCCCCTGGGAAATCGTTAAAATATTAGCCGATGCCGGACTCTTCGGCTCTTTTATTGAAGAAAAATATGGTGGAACCGGTGGGGGTGTTCTTGATTTATGCCTGATTACTGAAGAGTTAAGCCGTGCCTGTGGTGGGATATCACTGTCATTAGCCGCCACTGCTCTGGGAACATTTCCAATTATTCTTTATGGGAACGAAGAGCAAAAGAAGAAATACCTTACTGAGATTGCGGCCGGGAGGAAGCTTGCTGCTTTTGCTCTGACTGAACCTGATGCCGGTAGTGACGCCGGTGGAATCAAGACAACTGCTACTAAAGACGGTGATTATTATATTATTAACGGAACTAAACAATGGATTACCAATGGCGGTGAAGCAAAAATATATTCGGTGATTACTATGACTGATAAGAGTAAAGGTGCACGCGGAGCAACTGCTTTTATAATTGAGGAGGGAACACCGGGTTTTTCATTCGGTAAGAAGGAAAATAAGATGGGCATCAGGGCTTCTGCTACTCGTGAACTTATCTTTGATAATTGTCGTGTTCATAAAAACCAGATACTTGGTAAAGAAGGTTTGGGATTCTTTGTAGCGATGAAGACTTTTGATGCCTCACGTCCCGGGGTTGCGTCACAGGCTGTGGGTATTGCCCAAGGAGCGCTTGATTTGGCTGTTCAATATTCCCGTGAGCGCAGACAATTTGGGAAGCCGATTTGTTCTTTTCAGGGCCTCCAGTTTATGTTAGCTGATATGGCAACACAGGTGGCAGCTGCAAGATATCTTACTTATGAAGCGGCTCGGGCGGCTGATAATAAACACCCCAATGTCGGTGCTATTTCTGCTATGGCTAAGCTTTTTGCGTCCGATACTGCCATGAAAGTTGCTACAGATGCGGTCCAGATTTATGGGGGATACGGCTATATGAAAGAATACCCGGTTGAAAAAATGATGAGGGACGCCAAGATAACCCAGATATATGAAGGCACTAATCAGATACAGAGAGAAGTGATAGCATTGGAACTTATCAAGGAATCTGCCCGCGGCAAACAATAGATAGTATAGACGGGGCGTAGCGTAGTCTGGTTTAGCGCGCCTGCTTTGGGAGCAGGAGGTCCGCGGTTCAAATCCGCGCGCCCCGATTTTTATCCTCTTTATTACCCAACTCCAAGTTGGAAAATGAATAAATTAATTAAAGTCATACTTCTAATATTCATTATTATTTCTATCTGTAATTACCTTCTTGCTGAAATAAAGATAACTGATATTGATAACAGGAGTTTCAGGGGAGACTTAATAACGTTTGAAGATAATAAGGTAATCGTATCTCCAAAAGATGGCACGCCTGTTTCTTCAACTTATGATAATATTGCCGGGATAACTCTTTCTCCGCCAGTAACCGCACCCATATTAAAAACAGAAACAGATTACTTTAAGATAGTTTTTGCTAATCAGGATGTTTTATACGGGACAATTTCTGATACTGGTAAAGGTAGTTTCGTTATAAATAACTCCTTAATCGGTAAGGTAATAATTAAATTCGAGCAACTGTCGTTAATAGAAAGAGTAGATAATGACAAACGGTTGACTTCCCAGGTTCTTTTTTCAGGGGTTAAGCAGGCAGATAAGCAAGATAATATTTTTCTTATTTCAGGTGATACTGATAGTGGTGTGGTTATTTCTTTGACACCGGAAACAATCATTTTGAAATCATCTCTTTATAATAAGGAAAGGTCATATAAGATAAAAGATATTAAGGCTGTTAGCTTTTTTTCTCCGGCAGTAGTAGGTTCGCTACGCTCACTACAAGAAGGCAGAGATAAAATAATTTCACCCACTCTTCAATCAGTGGTATATTTGATTGATAACTCGCAATTGAGCGGTTCAATTATCAAGCCCGGCCCTGGCGTGCAAGGGCTGGGTTTATCAACCGATAAAACTACTTATTACCTACCTATTCAGACGATAAATTTTATCTATTTCAGAAATAATCGTTGTGTTTATCTCTCTGATATTGAACCGATAGAAGTTAAGGAGTATATTGTATCGCCCGACTCCTCCGGTGCGTCGCCCGAAGGCGAACCTCGCCCTAATGGCGGGAGGCCCAATGATGCTTGTCCCGTCAGGGATGATTTGATGAATACTTTTTTATGGCACTATCAAAAAGACAGGAGTGTTTTTTCAGGACAACACATTTCTCTTCAAGGCAAAAAGTATTTCAAGGGATTATCTGTTCACGCTAATTGTGAACTCAGATACAAGTTGGATAAGTCCTACCAACGGTTTTTTGCTACGATAGGACTTGATGATAGTGCAATTGTTCAGTCAGATGATTTCGAAGGTAGTGTCAGGTTCATTGTCTATCTTGATGGGCAAAAGGTTTATGAAAGCGATACATTTAAAAGCACCGTTAAACCAACAGACATTGCTTTGGATGTTAAAGGCGGTAATGAATTACGATTAGTAGTTAACGATGCCGGTGACGGTTATATGCTGGACAGAGCCGCTTGGGCTTCGGCTTACCTTACAAAGTAGGTTATCTATTTTTTCTCATCTCCGCGATGTCCATCAATCGCATCTTTCTCTTTGTCTAATTTTTCTTGAGCCTCTGCTGTTTTTTTGACTAAGTCCGAGAATTCCTTCATTATATTAGGTTTGATAAATATACAGAGATGAGTTTTACGAATAGAATCACTGGTGTGCTTGAATAAATATCCTAAAAGAGGAATATCACCGAAGAATGGAACTTTTGATACTATTTTAGTTTTTGTTTCTCTGGTTAAACCTCCGATTACTACAGTATCCTTATCAGCAACTGTAACCGTTGTTTTAGCCATTCTTGAACTTTTAGGGACGTCCTGACCGGGGTTCCCCAAGAATTGTTCTGAGGTTTGTTCAATAGTTAATCTGACATAGTTATCATCCTTATTGATAAATGGAGTAATTTTCAGTTCTATTTTTGCTTCTACATATCCTCCAAAAGTGGTTTGAGCCGGTTGACCGGTACCACCGGGGTAGGTCGTGGTAAAAAAAGGAGCCATATCCTTCATATTGATAGTCGCCTCGCTATTATCATTAGCCAGAAGCACAGGCGCTGCCTTAAGGTCAACCCCGCTATCTTTCTGGGAAGCCTGTAATAAAAATGGGATATCATATTTAGTATCTTTCCATAAACCCATAGTCAAACTGGCACCTGCGTCTTTTACACTCGGGACAACCGGGGTTTTACCATCCCCTTCAGGCTTAGAAATGCCGGTGGTGGTGCCTCCAAAACCACGTAGTTTATCACTCGGGTCTTTGATGTTTGCTAATTCTATTCCTAACTGCACCATTTTCTCATCTGTTAATTCTGCAATCACCACTTCTAATAACACCTGCATCTTTTTGACGTCTATACTCTTTATAAGTTTAAGCATGTCTTCATATATTGCCGGGGAAGCATTTATAATCAAGGAATTGGTATTTTTATCCGGCTCAATGCTGATGGTTCTGTCAGATGGTTTAAGGCTTGCCTGCAGGGGGGCTAATTGCTTAGTATAAATAGCATTTATAATTTTAGCCACATCCTCAGCCAGGGTATTGGTTACTTTATATACATAGTAGTTAGTTTCCTTTTTAGAGATATCCGAGTCAAACATATCTATCATTTTGATAATTGGTTGCATCTCTTTTTCCAGGGCAATCACAATAATAGAATTAGTTCGGTCATCAAAGAGGACACGGGACTGAAGTTGCGGAACGCCGGGACGTTGTCTTACACTCTGCTGTTTTGCCTGGAGATACTGGTCAAGATTAGTTTTTACGAATGTGGCTGAGGCATGCTCTAACTTGCGAATCTCGGTTTGATAAGTAGCGCCTTCTTGGTCAAGCGTCTTAATAATATCATAACATCGTCTGATATTAGAAGCATAATCTGTGATAATAAGAGTATTAGTTTCAACAATTGGTACATAAGAAGCATCTCTGCCTTTGAGAAGGCCTAATTGGGCTGAAAGTGTTTGCGCATCGGCATATTTAAGTTGTAGCACCTGAGTGACTACTCTGTCATCGCCGGGCAGTTTTTCTATGTCTGATAAAGGACTGATCAGAGCCGGATGTTGCGGGGCTTCGCTAATCTTTACCACCTTCCAGATTGGGTCGGTTCTGAGCAGTGTATATCCCTTCATTCTTAAGGTGGTATCCAGAATAGAATCCATTATGCTATTATATTTATCAATAGGCACCTTAAATTCTGGTGGAATAATATTAAAGGTTGCGATTTTTATAGGGGCATCTTCACAGATAATAGGTCTTTTTTCTCGCTCAGCTATGACTGAAAGCAATGAACCTACTTGAATATTAGCAAGGTTGATTGTTGCTTCTAATGGAATTGGTTTTTCGGCTGAGCCAGAGCCAGCAGAGTCTTGACCAAAAGATAAAACAGAATAAATCAATAATAAAGTAACCAATAATAATATTTTACGCATATTTACCTCCTAATTAATAAGTACTTGACAGGCTGTCCAAAAAGTCCAGCCTGAATGACCAATGACCAAATCCCAAATCCCAATTGGTCATTGGTTCATTGGTCATTGGGATTTCAGCGTGGCTTTTTAGACACGCTGTTAAATACTCCTTAAAGTATATATATTTTTATTGACACTGTCAAGGTTTTTGTGTTAATTATTATAACTATCGGTATTTTATGACTAATAAATTAGTGAAGAGTATTGTCAAAGGCGATAAAATTGCTGTTTCCAGAGCCATTTCATTGGTGGAAAATGAAAGCAGAGAAGCAGATAAATTATTGGGATTACTCTATTTATATGTTGGTAGAGCCAAAAGAATCGGTATTACAGGTCCTCCCGGAATCGGCAAAAGCACTTTGGTCAACGAGTTAGTTATTGCCTTACGCAAGAGAAATAAGAAAGTAGGGGTTATTGCCATTGACCCGAGCAGTATTTTTAGCGGTGGCGCAATATTAGGAGACCGCATCAGAATGCAGAAAATCGGAATTGATAATAATGTTTTTATCCGGAGTATGGCAACCAGAGGCGTGCACGGCGGACTTAATAGAACCGCGGCTGAAGTAGCTGACATCCTGGATGCCAGCGGTAAGGATTACATTATCTTTGAGACCGTCGGAGTGGGACAATCAGAGGTGGAAATATTCAGGACCGCTGATGTAACAGTTTTAGTCCTTTCACCCGAATCTGGTGATTCAATTCAGGCAATGAAATCAGGTTTGATGGAGATAGCCGATATCATTGCGGTCAACAAATCCGACCTGCCCGGTGCGGATGCATTTGTCAGCAACCTCAGCAATACCATTGAAATAAGCCGGTCCTACGGGTATAGAGCAAAGAGCATAGAGCAAAGAGCAAACAACTCTATGTTGGGCATTCCTATTATTAAGACGCAGGCAAATCAGGGTATTGGCACAGAGGATTTACTCAATGGCATTACTAATTACTTGAATGACTTAGATAAGACAGGTCAACTACTCGCACGCCGTAAAAGATTACTCCGGGACCGGCTCAAATCACTCATACTCTGCCGACTGGAGAATATGATTGCTGACAATCCTAAAATAACAAAACAGGTTGAGAAATACCTGAATAAAGAGTGCTCAAAAGACCTTCAGAAAATCACACCTTATGAATTTGTGGATAAACTGATAAAAGGGACTATAAAATAAATGACCACTCGGGGAGTTTCGCCGAGTATCCCGCATGAGTGGTCATTCTGAAGCCTCCGATGTGACATCGGAGGGCTGAAGAATCTCATTAGACCATTCGTTCCCCTTAGAACGGTGGACTCATGGTGAGGGTCGGAAATTCCTCCCTCGACTCCGCTCGGGATAAATGGCTTGCCCTGTTTACCCCGAACGTAGTTGAGGGGAGCGTAGCCGAAGGGAATGGTCCCTCAACTCCGCTCTCCGCCTTTGGCGAGACCTCGCCTTTCCGCCTTAGGCGAGACTTCGCCTGCGGGCGAGCGGGCGGGGGGATAAATGAGCCTGTCGAACCATCGACCCTCAAATAAATATAAACCAAAAGCAAACCATATAAAGGAGGTAATTATGAGTAAGAAGAAGAAATCGCCGCATTATGTCTGCACATACGATGAGGCGCGCAAGATGTCTGCAAAATTCGGGCGTTTCTGGGTTTCCAACTGCGGATGCCGTGAAGGCGGCAAGGGATGCAAACGCTCGCGGATGGATGTCTGCCTCTTTTTTGTTAAGTACAAGCAGGGGTCAGGTTCTGGCATTCATCCCGTATCAAGGAGATTTGTTGACGGCATCTTTAAAGAGGCAAAGAAAAAGCATCTGGTAGCCAGGCCCTTCTACGACTTCAATAATATGTCAAAAGACGGCGGAATATGCTTCTGTTGCGACGATTGTTGCGGGTACTTCCATAGCAATAAATGGACCTGCGGCAAAGGCAAGTTTATAGAAAAGACAGACAAGAAAACCTGTACAAACTGCGGTGACTGTGTTAAGGTCTGCTATTTCAAAGCCCGGAGAATGAGATATGGTAAACTCGTCGTGCAAAAGAAAAACTGCTATGGTTGCGGGCTCTGTATCGATGTCTGCCCGGAGAAGTGTATCCAAATGGTGCTCAGGAATAAGTAGACAACTGCTGTGATTTTATATACCAATAAAATAGCGCCTGCCTGTCTCTGGCAGGAGATAGAAAATGCGGCGTGTGTCGCCAATTAATATTTATTTATGAAATACCATAAGAGTTACGACCATATTTTGATGGTGCTATCCAAGGGCGATAAGATAGTTGAGGCAATAGCCGGGGTCTGCCGCAATGAGCATATCCTGTCCGGTTATTTCAACGCCATCGGCGCGGTCAGCCAGGTGGAGATAGCGCACTTTGACCCGGTCAAGAAACAATACGATTACAAGAAGATGTCCGGCGCTTTAGAAATAGTCAGTTTGATGGGCAATATCACCCGCAAGGATGATGAAGAAGTAGTGGTGCATAGCCATATCTCAATCAGCGCCCAGGATATGCTCTGTTACGGCGGGCATCTCAAGGAAGCCGTAGTCGGTGTGACCTGCGAAATTACCCTGACCGACCTCAAGGTCACCATTTTACGCACTCCGGACAAGGACACCGGCCTGAACCTGATACAGTAAGAAAAGCGCTGTACTTTAGTTGATATCCGAGGCGTTATTTGTTATATTTCATTCAGTCTAAGAGTCAGCCAGCAAGAAAATAAAGGGAAAGAAAATATGTGGTCTGTCCCGCGACCCTAAATAAAATCCACTTTTGAAATAATAAATGAGATTGGAGGATATATATGCCAAAATATAAAAGAATCATTGTGTTAATATTTATAATTGGAGTTGTGACAACATCTATGATTAGTGTTATAACATCCTGTTCACAGACAGGTGCTTCTCACATTGACCAAACAAATAACAAAGCGAAAAAGGTTAAAAGTGAAGATACCGTAGACGATTCTTTTTGGGGGAAAACACTAAAAGGGACCCAACGACGAGAAATAGAATACAATAGGTTCCTAAATGAAGCAATGCAGGTTTACAACTTCTGTTCCATTGTTTTCGCACAAACCGAGTTCAAGAAACAACGCGTTAAAGACCAAAACAAAAATGGGATAGGAGAATACGCCTCAAATACCGAATTAGTTGATTTTATTAAAGCAGAAAGAAAAAAGAAAAGCGAAGTTGGCAAAAGGCTGTTACCAGATTGTTCTACTAAGAATATTGGTACGGGAGACAATCTTATCGAACTGGATTCTCTCCCCGATGATTATTCTTTTAGGGTATTCATTCCTGAGGAAGTCGAGATGCAGGAGCAATATTGGTTAGCGAAGGCAATCATCCCAAATCCTGACAGAGGCGGCTCCCTCAGAGAATATTATTGCCGAAGTTATTTTTATTATAGTAAAATGGAAATGATATTTTATGCCGATGTGGATTTCTTAAAACTATATTCCGTATTTAAGAACAGCAAAAAGCTTGAAGCATATCAAGACCCGTGGACATTAAGAACAATATTTTTCGGGGAGCCATTTAAAAGTCCTATTAATACAACACTTTGGAAGGTGTTGGATGACTCTAACTATCAGTTGAGGATACCTTATCCGTGGTAATTCGGGGAGTAAGGGGGACAGAGAGCGTGTCTTGGTAAGCGGGACAGACCCTCACACCAAAGATTTTGGTGTGGGAGTCTGTCACACGAGGACGGATTATCTGTGTCAATCTGTGGTTATACCTAACGGTATTCTATTTAATAGTATCCCGCAAGGGACGAATTTTTCTTGACCATATCCTATTTTCTGCTATAGTTATATTACTATGACACGTAAAGAGTTTATTAATAAAGTGACCAATTCACATAAGGATTTTATATCTGAGTTTATCCATATCCTGAAAGTCAACCTGCCTGCGCCCCGCCAGAGGCGAGGCTCGCCAAAGGCGGCAAGGCTTCGGCAGGCAGGTCGGATGCCATTTTGTGTTATCGGCGGATTAGCGGTTAACGCCTATGCCGAGCCGGTCGTGAGTTTGGATTTGGATGTGGTGGTCGTGGTCAAGGAAATCCATAATCTGGTTAAACTCCTCAGGAAAAGATATAAGGTTTCTAAATACCCGAATAGTATAAATATCTCTTATTCACAATCCGATTTACGGATTCAAATCCAGATTGACCCACGGTATCAGCCGTTCATAAAAAAGGCGAAGGTGAAGGATGTTCTCGGCTATCGCTTACCCGTAGCCCGGATAGAGGATGTATTTCAGGGAAAAATCTGGGCGGCTCAGGACCCGAAGCGACGTCCCAGCAAACGCCAGAAAGACCTATCAGACATCCAGAGAATGATGGAAGTAAAACCATCTCTTTCCAAATTATTACCACAATCACTCAAGGACAGATTAATTACAAAATAATGGTTCGGTGACACACCGCAGGCGGGAAAGGGCTATTTTACTGCATTAGAAGGGACGGTTTCAGGAAAACGGCAAATATAAAGCGCAAAGGCGTATTTGACAAAAATGAGACCATAGAAACCTTAGTGCGAAGCCTCCCGTTAGGGATGAATAAAGGGATTAACGGCATGGTGTGTGTTACCGGAGAAAATATAACTTTGATAGTTTAAATGAGACAAATAGCCATAAAAATTTTATCAGTTATTACAATTCTGTTATCGATGAGTTTATTAATAACGGGACTATTGAGCCTCTATTATAGGATAAATGAGATAAAATTCTATGTTGAAGGTTTATGGGAATGCGAAACAATTCTTCTGTGTATACTAACGATATTCTCAGCACTTATTTTAATATGGGTTGCTGTTTCTCTGAGTGCGAGGAAGCAATATCATGGGAGTTTACGAGTATTTTTCATAATAAGCAGTTTCATAGTATTAGCGGTTACTATATTTAATCTTCATCATGATATTGGAGACATAATTCGTGGATATATACTACCGCTTTCTTCATTGTTTCTCGACATTGTCTATATGTCTTCTTTGGTTATTTTCTTAAAGCAGATACTAAAACCCGATGAAATTAGAATAGCGAAAAAACTGGCGGCAGTAATCTTGCCGTATCTCACGATTATTTCTGCCGCACTCGTTTTCTTTAATTTCTGGTTTCTTCTTAATTTTATACTATCACCACAAATTAATTATTATCCGTCGGTATATTGGAATGTGTGTTTCTGGTATTATTCTTCAGCGATTATTTCAATAGTTATTGCAGTATTATTGATTTCCCATATTAAGTTGCCAAAGGTTTTACAGATTAGTACTTTAATAATAGGAATTGTCCCGTTTAGATGGGCGGCGTATCTTTTATATGAAAAATTATTTGAGATATATGACATCTATGATTTTCTGGTAATACTTGGTAGCGTTATAGTTATGCTTACTCTAATAATCTTTGGTTTAGGTGTTATAATACCCGAAAAAGAGGGAATTAATCAAGTCCTGTAATTCTACAAGAGGGACACTTCCCATCCCTTCCCATCTTAGGTCGAGGTCGCGGGACACACCTGCCTGCCGGCAGGCAGGTTCAACCGGCTGGAGTGGGTGATTTGCCTGTAATGTAGGGCATCGTTTTCTGGAAATCGGGTATTAACCACAAAGACATTCACCCCGCACATAACTTTCTGCGTTGCTGAGCGGAGTAGTAAGTTATGTGCGGGGCAAGAAGTTCACAAAGAAAAATCCCCCTATTTCCCCCTTTGTCAAAGGGGGAGTAAGGGGGATTTCTAATCTGTGTTAATCTGTGTAATCTGTCCGCCATAAGGGCGAGACCTCGCTGCGGCGGGTGGCTACGTTTCTTCTCTTAGCCTACATACTACATTCTACATACTACCTACTGTCTTAGCACCACCACATCAAATGTATTATCAGCAGCACTTCCTGCCCAGATAGACACTGAAATACTACCTGACGGGCTTAAAATTATCTGCCTTAATTGAACCGGTGAATTTCCTGCACTTGGATAAAAACCCAATATTTGTCCGCCGACTAATTCGGGGTCCGGGTCTGAATCGCCGGAAAGCGCGAGTGCCGGAATTGTAACGCTAACTGCTTTATAACCTAATTTACCTTTCGTTACCGCATTGTCTTGTAACTTGGAACTTGTAACCTGTAACCCGCCGATTTCATCGGCGGTTACCGGTGGCGTTATGGGTCGCACCACAGACGGCGGGGTAAAAGATAGTTTTGCCGGTGTTACTGCTCCGTTGGCTATTTTTTCCGACGTGACCGCGCTGGAAGCAAGTTTCTCAGTGGTTACGCTTTTATCCTGTAACCTGGAACTTGTAACTTGTAACTCCCCGATTTTCGGGGTTGTTACTGCGCCGGCAGCAATCTTCTCGCTTCTGATTATGCCGTCCCGTATCTTTGAGCTGGTCACGGCATTATCGGCTAATTTGGAGCCGGTCACCGCAGCGGTTGCCAGTTTCTCTGTCTTGACGCTTCCGTCCTGTAACTTGGAACTTGAAACCTGTAACTCTCCTATTTTAGGAGTAGTTACCGCCCCGTTGGCAATGTTTTCGGTCTTGACTTCATTCGGTAATAAGGGCATAAAAATCTCCTCAAAGTTTCAAGTTACAAGTTAGAGGTTACAAGTTAAAACCTGTAACCTGAAACCTGTAACTCTGTAACTTTCCTTACGCAATGACCACGGTTATCGCATCGCTCCAAGGACCTTCCTGTTTGGGCTTGGTGGTATTGACCCATCTGAAGACGGCGTAGAACCGTTTGCCTTCATTTTTGGCGCCGACGCGGATGATGAATTTTGCCCTGGACGAAACGTCTCTCTTCTGGTAGTCCTCAGGGTCGGCGGGCGGGATGTCGCCGATTTCAAGCATAACATACCTGTAGTCAACCAGATTTGCCGCGGGGTGCATACTGGGACGGGTCTGGTCTTTGAGTGCCTTGCATCGAGCGTCAATGTCGCCACCGCCGATGACTCTTAAAGCGACAATCGGAATATCGGTAATCGCCGGATGCGGACTCGGCTCGGTATCACGAATGGTCAGCGCCATTTCCGAGCGTTGCTCATCCGTGACCAGCGGATTGGACGCCAACCAGGCCTTAACAAAGGCGCGGATTTCTTTTTCGTATGTCTTGCGGCAGGCACGGAAAGCCACGACATCAGCCCGGCGCCGGGTGGTCTTATTCTCGGCTATGGTGAACAACGGCTCAAACTCAGCCCGGCGGGCGACCAGCGCGGCAACCGACGGAGCCGGGATACCCCAGCCCGCCGCATTCGTGACCACGATATTGACCAGATTGGCCTGGAAAACGGAGAAATCCTTGTCCTTGACCGGGATGTATTGTTTTCCGCTTGGCATAATTAAACCTCCTTATCCCGATTTTTATCGGGATTGCTTCGTCGCTCCGCTCCTCGCAATGACTGTCATTGCGAGCAATAGCGAAGCAATCTCATTCTCCTACCTATGGCTTATAGGTATCCACCTACGACTTATAGGTATCTACCTACGACTTACAGGTATCTACCTACGGCTTAGAGGTATCTACCTACGGCTTTTAGGTATCTACCTACGACTCAAAGGTATATACCTATGACTTAAAGGTATCTACCTACGACTTAGAGGTATATACCTACGACTTAGAGGTATCTACTTACAACCCTCAGGTATGCCCTTACAACTCGTGGCGTCATCCGCGCTACGGTCTCAAATCACCTCCTTTCTCAAGGCGTCCCCGAACTAAATCAGACAAAATATTATGTGCGGGGTCAATATGTCATAGCCAAATAAATGCCGAAAAACGCCGTAAAACAATTACCGACAAACAGCGGTATTAAAGACCCTGAAAAATATCAACTTATCCGGCAGGTATGCTAAAGATAAGGAGGAATTGATTATGACACCAGAAACGGAAAAATTAGCGGGATTGCTGGGCGCGCGGCTGAAGGCCTTCCGCAAGGAAATGAAAATCAAGCAATCCGTCTTTGCCGGCATGATTGGCATCTCGGACGACACCCTCAGTTTAATAGAGCAAGGCCGGAAACTTCCCCGCCTGGAGACGCTCTGCGCAATAGCGGAACGGCTCGGAAAAACGGTCAGGGAATTACTTGATTTTGACGAGAAGCCCAAGTCAGATTCGGCTACCAGCAAACAGTTGAATTCACTCAATCTGTATCTCAAGGCCAACTCGGCGTCAGCGAAGGAGATTAAAATGGTCCGCGATGTGGCCAGGTGTTTCCTCAGCAATGCGCGGGGTATTTACCTCCACACCAAAAAATTTGGTGTGGGGGTTTACGAAAAGCCGCGCCGCTCATCCAAGCGCCCCTATCCGCCAAGGGCGAGACTTCGCCTCCGGGCGAGCGGGACGTCCGGAGTTTACCCCGTCGTATGACGGGGGTCGCAACTACTTTTTAGAATTCGGTATGGCGTCCCCCGAATTATTCATTGGTCGCATACATCAGGTCTCTATAGCTAAAATCATAATAACTGATATGCGCCTTACCATTAGAGTCCAGGGCAATGGAGGAGTAGTAACCAATATCGCCATTAGAGTCCACCGTGCTGGAGACCCAGGAGCCTGAGGCATTGGTGGCATATTTTAGGCTTGTATTGATTCTATCAAAATAACTGATATACACCTGGGTCGTGGTAGTGCCAGTTACGGCAATGGAGGTCTGATAGTCAAAATAGCCGGTATTGCCTGCGGAATCAATGACGGACAAGACCCAGGAGCCAGTGGCATTGGTGGCATATTTTAGGTCATAATTCCCGGTGGTGTTATCATAATAACTGATATGCACCTTACCATTAGAGTCAAGGGCAATGGAGGTGTCCCGCCCAACATCACTGGTGGTAGAGTCAACGGTGGTATAGACCCAGGAACCGGTGGCATTGGTGGCATATCTCAGGGTTCCATAACCACCGGCATAATAACTGATATGCACCTGGGTTGTGGTAGTGCCGGTCACGGCAATGGAGGTGTAATACCCGCAATAGTCAGTATCCAGGTTATAAGTAACCCAGGCGCCGGTGACATTGGTCGCATATTTCAGGTAACCATTGATCCAATCCTGATAACTGATATGGACCTTATTATTAGAGTCCAGGGCAATGGAGTTCCACTCCCCAACATAGCCGGCCGAATCAACGGTGGTATAGACCCAGGAGCCGGTGGCATTAGTCGCATATTTCAGGTTATTATTGGTATAATCAAAATAACTGATATGCACCTGGATCGTGGTAGTACCAGTTACGGCAATAGAGGTGCCCTCGTAACCAACATCACCAGTAGAATCAAGGGTGCTATAGACCCAGCCGCCTGAGGCATTGGTCGCATATTTCAGGTCACCATTGGTATAATCATAATAACTGATATGCATCTTACCATTAGAGTCCAGGGCAATGGAGGTGTACTGTCCAACATCACCGGTAGAATCAAGGGTGGCCAAGACCCAGGCGCCTGAGGCAGTAGCCGTGATGGTCGTAAAACTCCAGACCGTGCCAGTGGTGGCGCCGATGTTATTTACGGAGTCAATCCGCCAGTAGTAGGTGGTGCTGATGACCAATGCGCCCGGATTGCGAGTCAATGCGGTGGTGGTTGCCACAGCCGACCAACCGGTAGTCGTGGTGCCAAAATAGATATCATAAGAAGTTGCACCGCTGGCTGAAGCCCAGGATAGTTGAGTGGTGGTTATAATATTTATTGCACTATCAGCCGGAGTGGGTGTAGTTACCTGAGCCGGAGCGGTTGTTGGTGTTCCGCTACTGCCGCCTGAACCTCCGCCGCCACCACCGCAACTATAAGTTAAAAAAGTTACAAACGCTACCAAGAACAGAACCGTTATCGTTATATATGTGCGGTTTTTCATACTTCCTTTCTCCTTTCTTATTTCTGTTTTCTATATGTATTATTCGGAATCCGCCATATTAAAACTAGCGACTCCTTTTTTGTTATTTCCGACCATAGATTACTCTCCTTAAATTCCGGGGATATCTTCCCATACGGGATAAGAGACTGTACCAGTCCCGTTGGGACTTAACAGTCTCTAATACTTAATTCCCGTTCCTTTGTCAAGGAAAATAGCCACAGATTTCACAGATTAAATCCGTGTCCATCTGTGGTTATCTGTGGTTGCAATTTTCTTGACCTGTTTTGTAATATTTGTTATATTAGAAATCTATGACAGAAGATAAAATCATCTACAAGCCCGAAGACCTATCTGATTTCTCATACGAAAGGGATTTGAATAATCCAGGCGAATTTCCGTTCACCCGCGGTATCCATCCTGATATGTATTCAGGGCAGTTGTGGACGATGAGACAGTTCTCAGGTTTCGGGACTGCCAAGGATACCAATAAACGTTATAAGTTTCTTCTGGGCCACGGGCAGACCGGTCTTTCCGTTGCCTTTGATTTGCCGACCATTATGGGATACGATTCAGACCACGAGCGGGCTAAAGGTGAGGTCGGTAAATGCGGCGTGGCGATTTGTTCTCTGGAAAATATGGAGACGCTCTTCAGCGGTATTCCGCTTGATAAGGTTTCCACTTCTATGACCATCAATGCGCCGGCATCAATTATGCTGGCATTCTATATCGCCGCCGGAGAGAAGCAGGGCGTGAGTTCTGATAAATTACGCGGGACGATTCAGAATGATATTCTCAAGGAATATATTGCCCAGAAGTCGTGGATATTTCCGCCTAAAGAGTCTATGCGGATTATCACTGATATAATGGCATTCTGTTCCGCCGGAGGCGGATCTGCCTCTGGCACAGGGTCGCCAAAAGGTGACTGCATCCGAAAAGACAACGTTCCGCAATGGAATACGATTTCTATTTCCGGTTATCATATCCGTGAAGCGGGTTCAACCGCAATACAGGAATTGGCATTTACCTTAGCGGATGGTATGGCTTATGTAGAGGCGGGAATGGCGGCGGGATTGGATGTAGATGAATTTGCGCCCCGCCTGTCATTCTTCTTTAATTCACATTTAGATTTCTTTGAGGAGATAGCCAAATACCGTGCGGCACGGAGAATCTGGGCTCGGTATATGAAGGAAAAATGCAAGGCGAAGGATAGACGTTCCTGGCTTCTAAGATTTCATACTCAGACCGCGGGATGCAGTTTAACCGCACAGCAACCTGAGAATAATATTGTCCGCACGGCATTTCAGGGACTCAGCGCCGTTCTTGGCGGCACACAGAGTCTTCATACTAATTCTATGGATGAAACACTGGCGTTACCGAGTGAGCATGCGGTTACTATAGCGCTCAGGACACAGCAGATAATTGCCTATGAAAGCGGGGTGACCAAGACGGTTGACCCGGTCGGCGGTTCATATTATATTGAACATCTTACAAATAAATTGGAACAGGAAGCAGAGGAATATTTCAAGAAGATAGCGGAATTAGGCGGCGTGATTAAAGCCATTGAACAAGGATTCTTCCAGAGGGAAATCTCTAAATCCGCCTATCAATACCAGCAGGAGATAGAGAGCAAGAAACGGATTATCGTTGGCGTGAATGATTTTATAGATGACAAGGAACCTGATATTGAACTCCTTAAGATTCCGAAGAAGGTAGAAATAGAACAATGCCGGCAACTGAAAAGACTGCGCCAGAGACGTGATAATCTAAAAGTAAAGCAAACCCTTGCAGAGATTCGTAATGCGGCTAAAGTAAATAAAAATCTGATGCCGCACATTATTAATGCCGTGAAATGCTATGCGACTTTGGGTGAGATTATTCAGGCACTCAGGGAAGAATTCGGTGAGTACAGAGAACCACCCATTTATTGGTAACCAGATATAAACAACAGGATTAAACGGATTCAGCAGATTAATCAATTTAATCTGTTAAATACCGTTGTTAAAAGTTGACAGGAGTCATAAAATATTATAAAGAGAAGGAAATATGAGAAGTGTCAGATTTTATGCTGTTCTGGTATTTATGGCGATTTTGGTAATGAATGGTTGCGGAGGTTACAACTACAAATGGGAGCCAAGTTACGACAGAATGGAGCATTCGGATTCAATAATTGCACCAAGTGCACCACGTCCACCGGATGCGCCAATTGCACCATGTCCACCGGAAGTGGTAACAATGTCCCCTGATAAAGAGGGGGAAAGAACGGGTTTAAGCAGAACACCGCTTTTAGGGTCACTGTCTGAGAATACCTCAAATGAACCAATTCCACGGTTGATGGCTTATAGTTCGTTTTTACGATTAGTGGTGCCCCGAGTTAATGAAGCCATTCGGTTGGTTCAGGAGATTGCTACCAGAAATAACGGATATATGCAAGAGATGGTTTCAAATTATATCATCGTAAGAGTGCCGAGTGATAAATTTGATGCAACTGTATCGGAAATAGAGAAAATCGGAGAGGTTATCGTCAAGGAGATTAAAGGGAGTGATGTTACGGAGGAGATGCAAGATTTAGAATTACGCATTAAAAATGCAGAGGACGTCAGGAACCGCCTATCCAAACTTCTTGAGAAATGCGATAAGATAGAAGATGCCCTTAAAGTAGAAAAAGAATTGGAACGTCTGACATTGGAAATAGAAATGCTTAAAGGAAAATTACAATCTTTGAGGCATAAGGTGTCATTCTCAATAATAAGAGTAGAATTTAATATTAAAGATGTGGTTAAATTGAAGCAGATACCCTTACCTTTCTCGTGGGTGGCGCGACTCGGCTTGGAAAATGCATTAAATTATAGAGAAACCAAGGGCGATATGGAGTGGTTCAAGATGGATATCCCGGAAGGTTTCGTGAAAGTGAAGTATTCCGGGCATTTACATGGATTGCGTATGGTTTCGGCAGATGGGGTAACCGTTGCTGTCTCGACGCAGGAAAACCCAGAGGGTGGAACGATAGAATTCTGGAAGAATATGATACGTCGGGCACTTGTTGAAGGTCGCGCCTACGCACCAATCGGCGAAGAGAAATTCCAAACTAATAGAAAGATTGACGGAATAGTTCTCCAGTTCGAGAACGACCAAGCATTTGGTAAACCTTACCGTTATGACATCGTTATATTTGTAACCAAAAAGGTTGTATACATAATTGAAATCGCAGGACCTGCGGAAATGATTAAGAACTCTTATGAAAAGATTAAGAACGCCTTAATTACAAGCAGGATTTAGAATAACCCGCATTATTCATAAACTTTGGTCAACGACCCAAAGGTTGTTGTCTACCGACATCTGGGGTAGACAACGAAGTTTACTTCGTTGACACTGTCGTCATTTTAATCGGTTTATGAATAATGCGGAATAAGAGATTATCTATGACAAGAAAGATAAGAGTATTGGTAGCCAAGCCCGGGTTAGATGGGCATGACCGTGGCGCAAAGGTAGTTGCCTGCGCCCTGCGCGATGCCGGTATGGAGGTGATTTATACCGGATTACATCAGACACCTGAGATGATAGTCCAGTCTGCCATAGAAGAAGATGTGGATATTGTGGCGATGTCCATTCTTTCAGGGGCGCATATGACCTTGTTCCCGGCGGTTCTTAACCTGATGAAAAAACAAGGGTTGAAGAACGTTCTTGTAAGCGGAGGCGGGATAATACCTGATAAGGATATTGCCAAACTTAATAAAATGGGTATCGGCAGGCTTTTTACACCCGGGGCTCCGCTATCCGATATCGTTGATTATTGCACCAAAGAGGGAAATAAAATAATAGCCAGAAAGAGTAAAACTAAATAGTGAATTATTATGTAAGGAGAATAAGAAATGGAAAGTAAAACAAAGGCAAAAGATAAGGAAATAGATATGAATATTCTTGTAGAGAAGGAGAATCTTAGCATAGAAGAAATTATTGGAATCAGGGATGAAATGCTTTTGTTGATGAAACTGAGACGACAAGTAGAAAAGATATTATCGGAATTTGACGAGGCCAAGAATAAGAATTTTTCTTCTCAGGCAAAAGCAGTTGGACGCAAAGGGGTTATCTGCTGGATGCTTGATAAGACGGATGATGCGATTAAATATCTGGAAGAAGGTTCTGGCACAGAAGAGAATAATTATTTCCTCGGTTTATGCTATCAGGAAAAAGGAAAGAATGAAAAAGCACAGGAGTTATTAACGGAAGTTTACAAGAAGTTACACAATTCTTCTTATGTGTTCGGTTCCTATGTTGATTCTCTGATAAAAGTCGGCAAGTCAGAAGAGGTTGGTGATTTATTAGAAAAAGTCAAGAATAAATTCAGTAAAGAGCCGATGATACCGTATTATAGAGGGGTTTATCTGGAAGCGCTCGGAGAGTATGACAAGGCGCAACAAGAATTTAAGAATGCTTTGGATTTAGACCAGCAATATGCACCGGCTCTTTTCAGATTGGCATATCATCTTGATTTAACGGGTAAAGAAGAGGAGGCGCTGAAATTTTATGATAAATTACGTCAGATTAAACCGCTACATACTAATGTGTTAATAAACCTGGGATTGTTTTATGAGGATAAAGGGGATTATCAAAAGGCATCGGAGTGTTATGATATGGTTTTAAATATCAATCCCAATCACCCGAGAGCGAATCTTTACAGCGAAGATGCCAAAGGTTCTTCAGTTATGTATTATGACGATAAACTTAAACGAAAAGAAGAGGAATTAAAAAGGATTCTTAATCAATCACTATCAGAATTTCAAGTGCCGACCCGTGCTCATAATTGTTTAGAGGCGTTGAAGATAAAAACTATAGGTGATTTGGTAAAAAAGACCGAGACTGAACTTATGGCTTGCGAGAATTTCGGAATGAAGACCTTATCGGATATCAAAGATTTATTGGGCCGTCGCGGGCTAGCACTTTCAACGGAAACCAAGATAGTTACACTTGAATCGTTATTGAAATCTTATATTTCCGCCGATACACCACGTCAAACTGATATATTAAACAAACCTATTTTTGAGGTGGAGTGGTCTGCGCGGGTGAGGGGGTCTTTAACAAGATTGAAAATTTATACTATCGGTGATTTGAGTATCAAAAGTGAAAAGGATTTTATGGATTTGCCCAACTTCGGACTAACATCATTAGAGGAAATAAAACGTCGTTTGAGTCAATATGAATTGTCTTTAAAACCAGGCGAATAAGAAAACTTCGTCCCGAATGTGGTGGCTCCAAAAGGATACTTTCCTATAGCGTAAAATGGCGAACTTAGATTACTTTTATTTAATTAGCACTTTCCTTTATGGTTTAGTAATAGGCAGTTTTCTTAATGTTTGTATTTATCGGTTGCCGCGTGAAGGGCTTTCAATAATAAGACCCTCATCTTTCTGTCCCAATTGTAAATCACCAATTCAATGGTATTACAATATCCCTTTGTTTTCTTTTATTATCCTGAGAGGAAGATGCTCAAATTGTGCTGCTCGTATTTCATTCCGATATCCTTTAGTTGAATTGATAACAGGATGTTTATTTGTTTTAGCCGCTTCTATATACTTGATACCCTATATCAATTCCGGCGATGTAAGCAAACTCATCAGATTCATTTTATCAGTTTATTTGATAGGCATTTTGATAGTAGTAACTTTCATAGATATAGAATTTCGCATCATACCAGATGAGTTAACGATTTCGGGTATCGTATTAGCATTATTGGCAAGTATTTTTTTCCCTGCCATCCATAAACCAATAGCTTCCCAATTGCCTGGTTTTTTGAATGGTTTAATAAGTTCAGTGATAGGCATAATTACGGGTGGAGGGATTATTTATTTGATTGGTCTTATCGGGAAATTGATTTTCCGCAAGGAAGCAATGGGATTCGGAGATGTTAAACTTATGGCTTTTTTGGGTGGGTTTCTGGGGTGGGAACCGACCTTATATACATTTTTTGTTGCTTGTCTTCTCGGTTCAATTATAGGGATTATTTTATATTTCATTACTAAAGACCATTATATTGCATTTGGTCCTTATATAGCAATGGCGGCTTTGATAACGTTATTTTTTGAGTTCCATATAATTTATTTAATTCAGCAATACCAAGAGTTAATTAGACATTTAATAATTAATTAAACATAGTAAGATTCTTTTATTTGACATAATACATCCATAAAGCTAAATTATAATAAAGGGTGTATTTTACAATATGACAAATAAATTCCAAAAATATTATTTATCTCTTACGCCGGAACAAAAAATGTTACTGACTTTACGGGATGAACTATATGGCGGGCAGTGGGAGAGAATGATTAGTGACCTTAATGACCGTGTAAAAGGTCGTCCTTTTATATTTAAATTGGTTAATCGCATTAAAGATGACCTTAATCGTATTGAAAAACTTCAGGAATACGAGAAAAAACACAACATAAATTTAGCAGATTTTATTCCACAGGAAACCAAAGAGTAGTCATAAAATTATGAATTATATAATTTATAATTTTATGTGATACTATACTTTAACCTAGATGTAAGATATGGAGGCTTTCTATATGAAGATTATGGATTTATTTTTTGTATCAGGCAAACAGGGGAATATAGGGGATTTAGAGTCATATCTGATTAGAATTTGGAGATATGGGAAATCCAATAATTTTTCGATTGTGATAACACTTATGGCAGTATTAATGATTGCAGTAATTTGTTCCTGTGGCATAATTACAACCCATAACAAAACTGGAAAGACATCGGAACAAGGTTTAGGAATCAAAGATATAAAAAGATTAAATTTTTATCGTGATTATATACAAAAGAACCTACCTTTTAAGAAGATTCTATGGGAAGCGGTGTTGGGTGGGGAAAAAATACGCAGATTAGTTAGGCACGCTGATACTCTTTATGTGGAAAGTGATGCTCATAGACTTTATAGCATCAGTGCAAAAACAGGTTTCAGACAATGGCAATTACAATTACCCGGTTATAGTGACTTTTTTATTGCAACAGTTTCAGATTTACCGAAGAGAGAGGCTGCACTAAGAAAGCTTATCAATGATACAGAAAAAGAACTCGTTGGTGAGAATAAAAGAAAAAATAAAGATGAAGATAAAATAAAATTATTTAAAAGGCAATTGGAGTCTTCTAAAGAAGAATACAAATCTTTGCGGCAAAAAGATGTAATTTATCTGACATGTAATGGTTCTATCAATTGTATAGACCGTTCTAATGGTAATATTCTCTGGCAATATCGTTTGCCATTTATCCCTGGCACAGCTCCTTGTGCTACAATTGCTTCTATTTTTATTGGTTCATATGATTATGATAGAGTTTATAAGATTGATGCTTCATTAAAATATGAGAAGGATTGGTTTAAAGCTGACGACGCTGTTGTAACAACTCCTCTGAGTGAGAATCCTATAATTTATTTTGGCGCAGCTGACGGAAAGGTTTATGCTTATGATACAATGTTTAATAAGTTATTATGGTCTTATTCAACAGAGAAAAGAATTAAAACGGATATGGTATTAGATGATGATATATTGTATGTCGGGTCTACAGATTTTGCTGTTTATGCCATAGACCGTTACGCCGGTATTCTACTATGGAAATTTGAAACGGGTGGAACTATTACTTCTCCAATTGTTCTGGATAAAACTTCTACAGGGATGAGTGGAACAGACACGAGCGTTGATATGGATAAAACATTATATGCTTACAGTGATAAAAACGGTCTCTATGCTCTTAATATAATAACAACTGTTATCAAGAATATTGACAATCCGGATAAGGAAAAAATAGTAAGGGAAGCAAAACCGATATGGAAATTTGAGGAAGGCAAATCTTTTCTTATCAAAGGGTTATTCTATACTTATATTATAGGGATTGATAATAATACACTTTATGCAGTATTAAACAGCCAACTTACAGAGGACAACGCAATTCAAAAGACTCCAAGACCTCAAATCAAGGGGAAATATGATTTGTCAATTTTTCCTCTTCGTTATGGCGATTTGGAAGAGAAGACGGTTTATCTTATAACTTCTGATGGTTATATCTTTTCTGTTAAAGAAGAGTAACCACCAGCCCCGTTAGAAGCATTCCTAAGGGTTGGTTAGAACATAGTAACGCGGTTTAGAATTATCGCTATTGTTTGCCTCTAACGGAGTGAAGATGCATCAGTATTTAGCCGCTGCAGATTACACGGATTAAATCCAATCTGTGTAATCTGCGGCTAAAAATGGTAATGGTTAGATTATCTAAAGAAAATAAACGTGGTTAGTATAAAAATCGGGATAAGTATCAGGATAGAATAAAGCATATAGCCGAAGAACGAAGGCATTTTGATATGTGATTCTTCGGCAATGGCTTTTACCATAAAATTAGGACCATTACCGATATAAGTATTTGCTCCCATAAAGACCGCGCCACAGGATATTGCAATCAAATATATTGGACCAAGTCCGGTTGAAAGCATGGCACCGGCATAATCTGCCGCATGTTGTGTGATGTCAATTCCTAAAATACCGCTTGCCGTTGCAGTGAATGTCAGGTAGGTTGGTGTATTGTCAAGGAAACTGGAAAGACCGCCTGAAACCCAGAAGAAATGCCAGGCTTTTGTCAACCCCAATTCGCCTCCTCGTTGATTCAGTACCAGCAAGGCTGGTATCATCGTAGCAAAAATACCGGCAAATAATACTGCTACCTCAATGATTGGGTTAAAAGTAAATTCATTCTCTTTATAGATACGTTTTTTAGTAACCGTTAGCGAAAAGATTGTTAAAAGAACCATAAAAGCTTCTTTTATGCCATATTGCCATTTAAAATAACCTGAACAGAAAATCGTGGCAACGATACCGGCGAGGAAGATGAAATTCCTGTTTCCTTCAATACTTAAAGGATGTTTTGGTTCCACCTGCTCGGTCAAAGCGCCGGGTGTGGCAATATCTTCCTTGTTGAATTTATACTGGTCCATAAAGTTGAATACAATGAGTATCAATCCATTGACAAACAGCCATTGCGGGAATAATTGTAATGTCCACAAGAACGGCACACCTTTAATGAATCCCATGAAAAGAGGCGGGTCACCTAACGGCGTCAATAACCCGCCGCAATTACTAACAATGAAAATAAAGAATATAATGATATGAGCCTTATTATGACGGTGGCGATTTGCCTTGATGAGCGGCCTGATTAAAAGCATAGAGGCGCCGGTCGTGCCGATAAAACTCGCTATAATCGCACCAATTCCCAAGACTACCGTATTTATTAAAGGTGTCCCGGCAAGAGAACCTTTGATATGAATGCCACCGGCTATGATATATAATGCACCTAAAAGAATGATAAATGAAATATAATCCTTAAGAGTAACAAACAATTCAGAAGGATGAATTGTTGCAATATAAATTATAACGGGTAATCCAAAAATAAGCGCCATAATGCCTTTATTTAAGTTTTTTTCCCACAAATGTGGCAGAACTAGGGGGATAATGGCAATGGAAAGAAGCATCAACACAAATGGCGTAACGGACCAGATGGGTAATTGCTCGCCTGTTTCTGATATAGTTTCATCAGCAAAGATACTGATAAATAAAATGAGAATCAGACAAAGGCTTATCCCAATGTGTTTAAATTTTAGCATAACTTAATTTCCTTATTATAGTTAATAAATAATCAATTTCTATATCCACTATCATTTTCTATAAAATAGTCAAAAAATCTTATCTTATTTTTACGATATAGGGGAGTATAAAAAAACGGGATTTAATAGTAAACGGATTAAGCCGATAAATCTGATTTAATAATTAGTTTAATCAGTTAAATCAGTTTATCTATTTCTTGATTTTGTAATTACAATTGATATAAAATAGATTAGGATAATAAAGTTGAGTTGGGCCCGTAGCGCAATGGTAGCGCAGCGGACTCATAATCCGTTGGTTGCCCGTTCGAGTCGGGCCGGGCCCAGTGATATTCTTCATAAGACATAGCGCATAAATTGTAGATTTTAATTGATGGATTTTAATTTCTTACCAACAGGCATCGGCAGTCTTCCGCATACTGACGCCAAAAAGGCATGCCATTTAGTCCTTAAATACCTTGATAGAATTCCGTTCTGGCCACAATTGCCCCAGAGGAGTTTTTTAGAAGGGATGGGAACTCAATTTAGTGAAGGTCTACCTCATCTTATTATTAACTTAGAAAAGAAAACATTTCACATTGACACAGAGACTTCACAACTGGATAAGGGAATAACTGATTTCTACGAGAAATACCTCTCTAATAATTTGGCAGATTTTGCCATCTCAAAAGAATATGCGGCTGGGTTACACGAAATAATCAGTCAGGTTAAATCCAAAAAGGAATTACCTCTTTATATCAAGGGACAAATAACCGGACCCATCACTTTTGGGGCGCTTATCACCGATGAATCAGGCAAGGCAATTATGCATCATCCTTTGTTATCTGATGTGTTGACTAAATGCCTGATAATGAAAGCCCGCTGGCAGATTAAATCATTTACTACTCTCGGACTGAAATCAATTATCTTTCTGGATGAACCATATCTGATGGGCTATGGCTCTGCCTATGTTCCGCTGACCCGTGAAACAGTCGTTAAACAACTTACCGATGTTATAAATGAGATTCATAAAGAAAGCGTTTTGGTCGGCATACATTGTTGTGGTAATACCGACTGGTCGGTTATATTGGAAACACCTGTTGATATCCTTAATTTTGATGCCTTTGGATTTATGGATAAATTGTTATTATACTCTGATAAACTCAATGAATATATCAACCGTGGCGGTGTGATTGCTTGGGGCATTGTTCCATCCATTATGATGGACGAGACACCTTCTACTGAAGAAATGGTATCAAGATTGAAAAATGGTATAGAAGTAATGACAAAGAAGGGAATAGATAAAGAGTGTTTGGTCAGGCAATCTATTTTGACGCCATCCTGCGGCTTGGGAGGACTCTCGGAAATTCAGGCAGAAGAACGATTAAACCTTCTGATAAAGACCTCCAGGGCATTATAATAAACCCATTCGAAGTGAACCATTTTTCGCACACCCCGGCTATTTTTCAACTGGTAGGTGCTTGTTTTTTCACCACGAAGTAGAAAAACAATTGAATTCTTTATGTTCTCTTGCCCCGTTAGAAATATTTGTGTATAATACTTTCCTTTGAGTAAAGACATTCAGATTATTATATTGAGATTAGTTTATCGGTAGTAATAATCTTTAACGAGGTGAATGTTTTTGTGATAAGTATTCCAAGTTATGCTTAATTTAAGTAAAGTAAGAAATATCGGCATTATGGCGCATATTGACGCCGGTAAAACTACATTAACAGAACGTATCCTGTTCTATACAGGTAAGTCACATAAATTAGGAGAGGTCCATGACGGAGAAGCACAGATGGATTGGATGAAACAGGAACGGGAACGAGGTATTACTATTACTGCGGCGGCAACTACCTGTTACTGGAACGACCACCGGATAAATATCATTGATACACCTGGCCATGTTGATTTCACCGCTGAGGTGGAACGGAGTTTGCGTATTCTGGACGGAGCGGTGGTTGTCTTTTGCGCTGTGGGCGGAGTTGAGCCGCAATCCGAGACGGTTTGGCGTCAGTCGGAGAAATATAATGTGCCTAAAATCGCATTCGTCAATAAGATGGACCGGGTCGGCGCTGATTTCTTCGACGTGCTTAAAACCATTGAAGAAAAATTAAGTGCAGACCCGATTCCCATGCAAATCCCTATCGGCGCAGAGGATAAATTCAGCGGCGTCATAGACCTGATAGAGATGAAGGCATATATATATGATAACGATTCGCTCGAAGAATTCCACGTTACGGATATCCCGGAGCCATACCGGGCGGATGCTGAGAAATACCGCCGCATTATGATGGAAAAAGTTGCGGAACTGGATGACACACTGATGGGCAAATATCTATCCGGTGAAAAAATGATTACCGAAGAAGAATTAATCAGCGCCATCCGTAAAGGCACTATCAGTAACAAAATTGTTCCTGTATTATGCGGAGCGGCATTCAAGAACAAGGGCGTCAGGAAACTGCTTGATGCGGTAACTATGTATTTACCGTCACCGCTTGATTTACCGCCTGTTAAAGGTCATGCCATAGACGGATTCGCTGCGGCAGACATCAGCCCTGAAAATCCTGATAAGGTTATTGAACGTAGGCCTGATGATAATGAGCCATTTACTGCCCTTGCATTCAAAGTGCAATCCGACCCGCATATGGGGAAGATTGTCTATTTCAGGGTATATTCAGGGAAATTAGATGCCGGCTCATACGTACTTAATGCCACTAAAAATAAGAGAGAAAGAATCAGCCGGATTTTAGAGATGCACGCCAACCAACGCGAGAATAGAGCCGATATCTATGCCGGTGAGATTGCCGCAGCAATCGGGTTAGATTACACAACTACCGGTGATACCCTTTGCGATATTGATAATCCCATACTTCTTGAAGCCATAGAATTCCCGGCACCGGTTATGTCTATCAGTATTAAACCTGAAAACGAAACAGAAAAAGACAAATTGGGTAAAGCATTATCCCGTCTTGCAGAGGAAGACCCGACATTTATAATACATATTGATAATGAAACAGATGAGACTATCCTCTCAGGTATGGGTGAACTGCACCTTGAAATCATCGTTGATAGATTAAAGCATGAATTCAATGTTGATGTAATCGCCGGTCAACCTAAAGTAGCATACAAAGAAACTATTTTGAATTCTACAGAGCAAGAATACAAACATATCAAACAAACCGGTGGACACGGGCAATATGCTCATGTTGTCTTAGAAATCTCTCCCGCAAAGCCCGGTGAGGGTTTTGAATTTGAGAACAGTATTATCCAAGGTAATATTCCAAAAGAATATATTCCTTCTATAGAAAGAGGTGTTATTGAGGCGATGCAAAAAGGAGTGCTGGCGGGTTATCCTGTGGTTGATGTCAAAGTCAATCTGGTAGACGGTTCATTCCACGAAGTAGATTCCTCGGACATTGCCTTCAGACTTGCAGCAAGAGAATGTTTCAAAAAGGCATTTAGTAAATCTGTTCCTATCCTGCTTGAACCGTATATGTCCCTTGAAGTTACCACCCCAGGAGAATATATGGGGGACATAGTAGGTCATATCTGTTCTAAAAGAGGTAAGGTAGTATCTATTGAAGCAAAAGGCAATCAACAGATTATTTCCGCCGAATCACCGCTGGCTGAGATGTTCGGATATGTATCAACCCTTCGTTCATTAAGCAGTGGCAGAGCGAATTATTCCATGCATTTTGAGAAATACATATCAGTTCCATTTGCTACGGCAGAGAAAATTATAGAAGAAGCGAAAGAGAAATAATGGATTGAAATATTCTCCAAATTACAGGAATTTTCTAACAGGATTCATATCATCAGGCATATCGCAAGTGAATGACATCTTTTCATTGGTAACGGGATGATAAAAAGATATGAAGGCTGAATGTAAGGCAAGCCGTTTGGATTTTATCGGATAATCTTTGGCAAAGGCAAATCTCCTTTCACCGACTATCGGATGTCCTATCATCTTAAAATGCAGTCTAATCTGGTTGGTCCTGCCGGTAATCAGTTCCACTTCAACCAAACTGTAACCCTGGGGGTAATATTTCAATATCTTATATTTTGTCAGCGCTTCTTTTCCTTCTAATTTATAATTAATAATGCCGTTTTCTTTCGCCGGTTTCCCCTGAATGAATGTCAGATATTTTTTAGCAACCTTTTTGTCGTCGCCTGTGGCGAACCCTGAAGTTACTCCAGACCTCGCCTCTGGCGGGTGGAACTGGCTCATCATTTTTTGTTGCATAGATTTACCTTTAGCATATAATATGAGTCCGGAGGTGTCCCTGTCCAAACGGTGGCAGGGGTGCGCTTTGACACTATCCGTAGAGGATGATTTTGACTTAAGATAATCGTTCAGCAGATTAGTAAGTGTATTCTTTTCACCTTTGGGTGTAGGGATGACTAATAAGCCGGATGGTTTATTGACGACGAGCAAATAATCGTCTTCAAATATGATAGAATATTTTGTCATATAATTTATTATAGTTACAGAGTTGCAAGTTACAAGTTAAAAGTTTAGTTTTATCCCTGTAACCTATAACCTGTAACCTGCAACTTAGAACTTATGCCAATCCCTTATGAAAGAGCCTATAATTTAGCCTGCGATGAACTTGCCAGATTGAATTTGGAAGATGTTGCCTTTAACAGTAGCGTACAACTTGAAGGTGATACCCTTTCGGTCAACTTCCTTACCGAGACCTATGCAGTAAAAGAGAACGGCAAGGACATCAGAGTCGTTAATTCCAGCCGGGAGGTAAAGATAAATGAGAAGATATTGCTTTTACATTATCTGATTACGGCTGACGGAACAGCACCTGCAAGAGAAGAGGTTACGCTTGAGAATATTCCGGGTGCCTCATTTTACTATCCCACCTATAAGGCACGAACTATAGATTTGATTATCAACAAGTTCGCTCAGGCAACATCTCCGCCAGAGGCGGATCTGTCTAAAGCACAGGGTAGCTGGGAAAAGACTACTTCCGACAAATTCATCGCTTCGGCTAAGAATATGGGATTTAATCTGGTTAAGGAAGGGGAGTTAAACCGTTTAAGGTCATTAGTTTTACCTAATGTCCTGATTAGTTTTATATTCTGGTCGTCTGTGGCGAACCCTGAAGTTACTCCAGACCTCGCTTCAGGCGGGGCAGGAGATTTGAGCAATCTCCAGATTCTTTACGATAAGAATATCACCCATTATTTACCTTTAGAGGATATTATTATCCTTACTGAACTTGTTACTCATAGGATAATCAAATCCGGCGAGCAAATCAGTTATTTGAAATAATTCCGAAATCCTTCGGGACTGACGGAGTGGCACAGTCGGAAGTAGTCTTTTTCTTGCTTCCCCGTGCCTTCGGCAGATCCGCCGTAGGCGTGAATTGATTTTTTTCAACCCCCTCCTATACTCTACGAGGCAGTGGGATATTCTCTACGAGTCGGCGGGATATACTTTAAGAGTCGGCGGGATATACTCTACGAGTCGGCGGGATATACTTTACAAGTGGGCGGGATATACTCTACGAGTCGGTAGGATATACTTTACAAGTCGGCGGGATATACTCTACAAGTCGGTGGGATATACTCTACAAGTCGGCGGGATATACTTTACAAGTGGGCGGGATATACTCTACAAGTCGGTGGGATATACTCTGCGAGTGGGTGGGATATACTCTACAAGTCGGCGGGATATACTTTACAAGTCGGCGGGATATACTTTAAGAGTCGGCGGGATATACTTTAAGAGTCGGCGGGATATACTCTACA
>Ga0315296_10000483_pt1 | contig 36270 bp, 31 predicted proteins | sample YL17G14_18_MG_FD_203921 | JGI IMG/M metagenome (GOLD analysis project Ga0315296, IMG submission 203921) | Sediment microbial communities from Yellowstone Lake, YNP, Wyoming, USA - YL17G14_18 | ecosystem: Environmental > Aquatic > Freshwater > Lake > Sediment | place: USA: Wyoming | collected... | reverse complement strand
TTGCTCCTCGATGCTGAGTATTTCGAAGCCATCCAGCAGTGTCGGCAGGTTCGTGAGCAGTCGAGACAGGGTCTCTCCGACGGACCTGGGGGGCTTTTCCCGGGTTGTCATTTTTAGCGAATGCTAAATCACCTAGGAAGTACTAAAAAGATGCGGCAAAGGGGCTGGGTGAAATGCGGGGCGGGGATACATACACAGTTGACAGGATTGACTACTGATCGGATCCCGAAATGCCGCCCGGTCAACGATGGATCCCACAGGCTAGGCCGCTGTGAAGAAGTGTAACTGGTTGTCAATAGGCCCGCCGACATACAAGACATCGCTCTCTCCTAGGGCGTCGTCAATCGTACTCCAGTCCACCAGAACGACTCCGAGCGGGAACTCCTGTGCTCCCTTCGTGCTCCACTGGTCCTCGAGAACGAAGAACCTTCCTTTCTCGAGCGAGATTCCTTCCCTCAGATCGTACGGCAGGCCCCTATACGCTGTCAGGTCGAACAGCCTGTTCCCGGTCTCGCTCAGACGCTGGTCGGAGACAACGCTCCCAACATCATGCTCCGAGAACCATTCGAAGGCGTCGTACTCGAACCAGTAGGTCTGATTCTCAACACCGAACAGCTCCTGGCTGTCGTACGCCACCGGCAGGGTCGATGCGCACACGACCACGAGGGAGATCCCCGCCACGATCCCGAGCTTCCCCCTGCCCTTCACGAGCGCGGCGAACCCCAGACCTATGAATATGGCGAATACGGGCATCAGGAAGTCGAAAGTGCGATACATGATCGTGTACGAAGTGGCATCCAAACCCCTCAGGAAGGAGAACAGTATGAACGAGAGGGGTCCGAAGACCATAGCCAGGACGAGGTTCTTGGCGTCTCCCACCCTTGCCAGCGCCAGTTGCGCCCCCTGCCAGGCGGGAACGACAAGGATGAGGTAGGCAAGGAACGGGACGGCTATCGCAATCGCAGGGGCGGGCGTGCCTGGGAACAAGGAATCGAAGTAGTTGAAGAGCATGAGCGCCGCGCCTGCCGCAGGAACGACCAGTGCTAGTGGAAGGCGGGATAGAGCGCCATTCCGACGGGACATCCGAACGCACACCACGAGAAGGAGGAACGCAACGGCGATGTAGAGGTAGAGGTCCGTCTGAGGGGACAGGTAGTCCAGATATGGAAGTTTGATGAAGTAGTAGTAGAAGACGGCGATGAACCATATCGAGAAGAGAAGGAGCCCGTCGTAGAATTCCCTGTCCGTCATGGGGCTCCCCCAGGAGCGGTTCGCGTACTCGATGAGGATGGCGAATGTGACGATCACGAACCCGATGATCGTGGCGTGGTGGTGCGTGAAGGGCAGGAGCACCAGGCAGGAAAGGAGAACGTAGGCGTGGGAAGGGCGATCTCTGGACGGATAGACGTAGAGAGCCATGAGGAGCAATAGGAAGCCAAGGGTCTCCTTCCAGGTGCAGCCTGCTGAGAAGACAAACGAGCCGAGCAGAGCCACTGAGAGCACCGTGGCAACACTGGCACGGGAAGACCGCCAGCGAGCGATGATCGCGTAGAGGATAAGAGCTGCGATGGAGCCGATGAAGGAAGTCAGGACCTGGGCGGACGAGATTGGTTCCGTTCCCAGGGAAGAGGAGAAGAAGGCTAGGACCAGCCCGAGCACTGGCATATCGGAGACATATGACTGGGTGTAAGATGCGTTTGGGGGGAAGTCCATGTGTCCAGTGGTCGCTATGTCCTGGGCGACCCTGACCTCGCTGAGACCGTCAATGTTGTATGGGAGTGGGGACCATTGCAGAGGTATCAGGCGGACGGAAAACGCCAAGGCTAGGAAGACAAACATGACGAGCACGATGCTGCTGATCTTCCTCATGCCCAACGACCACCAGAGGCCAACTTGGCTTCGAAGAGGTTGAAAGCATAAAAAGATTGGCAGTTGATGGGCATGTCGCCGCGCTTCTTGTCAGTCTAGTTGGAGTGTTTGCCAACTAGGGGAAATGATAACATTCAGAAAGAAACGGTCAGTATGCTGGCATGGTTTCTATGGCGAAAGGTTAAAGGGTAGTCGGTAGATTGGATTCTCCCCAGTGGGAGGTCGGGAGGATTCAAGAGGTTTGAGCCTGTCTCGACCGCGAAAGGAGAAGAATGACGGATGACTGAGACCAAGAGCCCTATGACAACAGCAGTTATCCCAGCTTTCAATGAGGAGAAAACAGTGGCTGAGGTCATCGCGGGTGCGAGAAGGCATGTCAGCGAGGTTTTGGTGGTGGATGACGGTAGCAAGGATTCCACGGCGGAAAAAGCGGTTGCGGCGGGAGCGAAGGTCATAAGAATTCCTAGGAATTCTGGGAAGGCCAATGCCCTTTCTATCGGTCTGACAACCGCTGCAATTAACGGCAGCGATATTGTTGTTTGTCTGGACGCAGACGGACAGCACGACCCAGATGACATTCCGAGAATCATCGGTCCGATTGTTGACGGGCGTGCTGATATGGTCATAGGTTCACGATTCATTGACGCCCATGCGAAAGGCATGATTCCAGGATACAGGAGGTTGGGACAAGGCGTTCTCACAATTGCGACCAATGTCGGCAATCCGGTCAAAATCACGGATTCACAAAGCGGATATCGGGCATTCAAAAGCGACATCATACAAGGATTCAATTACTCCGCAAAGGGCATGGCAATAGAGTCTGACATGATCAGGGACGCGGCAAGAAGAGGACTTCGAATTGCAGAAGTACCGATTGAGGCAAAATATGCAGGTCTAGATACATCAACTCTAAGACCAGGAAGACACGGCATGAGTGTGCTCGGCGCGATATTGAGGTCGATCAAATGGGAACACCCACTCCTCTACTTTGGTGCTGGCGGCTTTGTAATGGCAGTCATCGGGATTGTCTTCGGCCTTTACTCCATTGAACGGTATGTCTCATCCAATTCCTTGCCGTTTGGACCTAGTCTGATCGCGGTTTTGCTGACAGCGCTTGGTGTTCTATTTGTGCTAGTTGGCTTGATATTGAGCGCAATAAGCGAAATGGTCAATGGAAGAAATGGCCAGAAAAAGGCATGGTAGGTCAAATCGATGCTAGTTGTGAGCATTTCATGATGTTCTGGCTATGGTTTCAGAATCAATGCGAGATTGTCGATTCATCATTGGATGATTGGAGTTGTCAGAGCTTGTGATGCGTCGAACCAGCACAAACGACACTTGCGCAAGTTTATTGAGAACCGTGGCAGATTGAGGAAGGAGGAAGCACATCAATTATTGGATCCACTGAGGTGTGCAACCGCAAGCCTCAGTAGAGGGGAACAGAACAATGCCGACACAATTGCCGGAAGACTCTCTAGCGAAAATACATGCGGGGCGCATGGAGCACAAAGTGAAGGTTGTGATACTCAATGCATTCAGGATGGACAACTTGAAGGAGTGTTTGGAGTCAGTGGGTCGCACTGAGTATCCGAACTTCGAGGTCATGGTGGTTGACTTTCAAACTGCGGGTATTGACAAATACCTAGGGAGAGAGTTCCCAGATTCAGAGCTTCTGTCTCTGGACAGCGACGTCGGACCTTCTGCCATGCACAACTTGGCAATCAAGAGTTGCGAGAGAGACATCGAATTTGTGGCGTTCTTGGACAGCGATACAGTCGTAGAGCCAAAATGGCTGAGAGAGATGGTTGACGCGATATCTGCGGACGCGAAGATTGGAGCTGCACAGGCAAAGATACTCCTCTATGACAAGAAGAACAAGCTGAACACTAGAGGGAACCTTGCGAACTTCCTAGCAGTGGGATGGCCAGATGGCTTCGGAGAGAATGACGGCGCATCGCTCGAAGTTCGTGACATATCGTTTCCGAGCGGCGCTGCTATGATTCTGCGAAAGGAGGCAGCCATCGATGTCGGGATGTTCGACGAAGATTTCTTCATATATGCAGATGATTTGGACTTTGGACTCAGATTGAGGCTTGCTGGCTACAGAATTATCTCTTGTCCGAGCAGCAGAGTCTACCACAAGTACGGGTTCATGAGGAATCGAAGAGGTTTCTTCTATCTCAATAGAAACAGAATCTGGACATTCCTAAAACTATATGACAAAAGAAAAACTTACGTGAGTCTCCTTCCTGCTGCGATTGCTTATGAGCTTTCAGTCGCAACATATGCAGCAACGAATGGCCTGACTGAGGAACTGCTGAGATGCTATCTAGACGCTTTCCGACGCCTTGGTAACATAAGGGAAAAAAGGAAGAAAATCAAAATCTATCGATCTCTGTCCGATCTTGACCTCATAAAGTCGCTTGAGGGAGGAGTCCGTTTCGCAGAACTCAGACGGTTCTGGCTCGTGACTTCATTCCTGAACCCCTTCCTTGATAGATATCGTGATTTCATAGTAGGATTGCGGTGATTCGAATGACAATTGGAATTCTTGGTGGTGGCTTGAGTGGCCTCACATTGGGACACCTGCTCTCCAAAAAGGGAGTCGAATTCGAGATTCTCGAAGAAAACGAGGGGTGTGGGGGACTCCTTCGGTCGCTGAGAGAAGAGGGGTTTACATTCGACTATGGTGGTTCCCACATCATCTTCTCCAAGAACGACACCACACTTAGATTCATGCAACGCCTGCTCGGCGACAACATTGTTCGCGGCAAAAGAAGAGCAAAGATCCTGTACAAGGGGAGATTGGTTAAGTATCCTTTTGAGAATGGGCTCGCAGATTTGTCGATCGATGAGAATCTTGAATGTCTGTCAGGATTCATATCAAACCTGCTGTATCGCGAGAAGGGGGCGGCCAACACTCCTAAGAACCTGAGAGATTGGTGTATTTACAGGTACGGACGGGCCATAGCGGACAAGTATCTTCTGCCCTACAACAGGAAGATCTGGAAGTATCCTCCCGAGAAGCTTGGAGTCGACTGGGTCGAAAGAATCCCATATGCTCCGTTGGTCGATGTTCTGAAATCATCCCTTGGGATCTCAACAGAGGGTTATGTACATCAGCTTAACTTCACGTACCCAAAACGCGGAGGAATAAGCAGCCTAGCCAAAGCACTCGAATTGCCGATAAAGGAGAGAATCAGAACTAATTTCAGAGTGAAACGGATTCGGAAACATGGGACTTGCTGGCGCGTTTCGGACGGAGACCAGGAGCTGGAATACGACAAACTCGTTTCAACGATTCCAATTCCTGAACTCGCTCAAATTGTGAACGCTCCAAAAGCAATTGTGGAGAGCGCCAAATCCCTCAAACACAACTCACTGGCAACTGTTATGCTTGGATTGAAGAAACCGCTTTGTCATGATCTCTCGTGGCTCTACGTTCCCGACAAGAGTGTCCTACCCCACAGGATAAGTTTTCCATCAAACATGAGTCCGTACGCGGGACCTAGAGGTAAGTCCTCGGTGCTCGCGGAAATCACATTCCGAAAGCCGGACGCCATCTTCTCGATGTCGGATCTGGAATTGAGCGAAAGGACAATCGATGACCTGCACAAACTTTCAATAGTGGATAAAGGAGATATTTGCTTCGCCAAGGTGGCAAGAATTCCATATGCATACTTGATTAACGATTTGGGCTACCTCAAGAATCTGGCAAAGGTGCGAGAATACTTCCAGAAGAACGGAATACAACTGATTGGACGATTTGGAGAGTTCAGGTATCTCAACATGGATCAGTGCGTGGATGATGTGGTTGCCCGCCTCCCAAGCATTGTAAGGTGGGCGAATGAGTAAGATCTGGATAGACTACATGGCCCCATGTGACGTGTTCTTCTTTGACCCCGTCATAAGAGAACTGAAGTCCTCGAAGCTTTATTCTTTCAGCTGCACTTCGCGATCTCATGCAGAGACAAGAGCGCTATTGCGAGAGGCTAGAATTGAGGCTCGTGAGATTGGCGGACACACTGTTGACACAAGAATCGCTCAGATCACAAGCTTTGTCGGACGAAACTTGGGTCTGATCCTGAAGGTTCCCAAATACGATGTCTCAATCTCTCTGGCCAACATATATGCCATTCTGGTATCGAAAGCGAGGGGATGCAAATGCATCTCCATAATCGACAACGACCTAATCGAATACGAGAGGTCTCCTATGGAAGCAATTGCAGCAAGAATTCACGCAAAGGCGGATTGGATAGTGGCGCCCTCCGCATATCCAATCGAAATGACAATTGCCAAAGGAGCAAGAAAGGAAGGAATCCACATTTTCAATGGCTACAAGGAGGACATCTATGTGGCCGACTACAAGCCAGACCTCGATTTCAGGAAAAGGTGTCCCTTCGACAGATTCGTGGTCGTGAGGCCTGAGGCGCTTTATTCGACATATGTCCATGCCAAGAAAAGCATAGTCCCAGAAGTCGTGAGTCTCCTTGTCGGACGAGGCATGAATGTCATATACCTCCCGAGACAACCCACGGATTTGTCATTTATCAGAGATGTGGTTGACGACAATCGAATATGGATACCCCCTGGTCCTCTAAGAGGACTTGATTTGGTGTACTACTCAAGCGCCGTGTTGACGGGGTCGGGGACTTTCGCAAGAGAGGCAGCATGTATGGGAAGGACTGCGGTCTCGTTCTTTCCTGATCAGGTGCTCGCGGTCGACAAAGAACTAGTTCTTGAAGGTAGGATGCTTCATTCTAGAAATCCGAGCGAAATCGTAGACCATGTATCTGAGAGATACGAGAACCCGACGATGGCATCGGCTGAAAGGAGCGTCGCCGTAAAGAATCAGTTCATTTCGATTATCCACTCGATTCTCGAACGGGTGGAATCGTGATAAAGCGATCCCGGTAGTGACCATGGCATCCTAAGGAAGACCGAAGCCAACGTTGCATCAGGAAGTCTCCACCACAACATAGGAATTGAGATACGGAGTTTGAATTCCTGAGCGAATCTCGAGTGCCCATTGAAGCCTTTTTCTGGGAAGGGAAGAAACGTCGATCCCTTGAGGTCGCAACTGCCCTATCTTCTTCGTCCGGGAGAATCCATGAGTAATACGGCACGAGTCCCGGGCTAAAGCTTGAGATTTAGCGATAACATTTGCAGGCTTGGCAGATCCAGTCCGCCTCCCATGATTTCCTCAGGCCATGGCTCAACGTGACCAGCACTCTCATTGGCAATTAGCCAAATCCATCAATTCAGTCAGATCGGATTGACGGTGTGGATTGGATGTCCTTCGCTTTCCCTTTCGAGATTGCATGAAGGTAGTTCTCGCCGTCAATCATCCTGACTATGAACCCATTCGATTCTAGATGTCTTTTGAGGATGGAAGAAGAACCGATTCCAGGACGGACGTGACATTCCATAGATATTCTCCTAATTCTCTCCAACACTTGTGGGGGCAAGTTGAGTAATATCTCATACTCAGCTCCTTCACAATCGGCCTTCAAGAAGTCAATCACATCCACACCTTGGTCCTCCAAGAACGTTGCCAACGAGATAGTGTCTACTCTGGTAACGTCTGATTCCTCTTTTCGAATAAGCGAATGTCCGGCTTCGTCGTTTCTGTCCACAAAGAAGTCCCTTTGTCCATCTCTGGATGCCACTGCAACATTGAATGAAGTCACATTTTCCAGACCATTCAACCTTATATTCTCCTGAAGCACCCGATAGTTCTCGGGCATCGGTTCGAATGAGAATACCTTTCCATGAGTCGCAGACCTGGCTGCCAGAACGGTGAAGACTCCAATGTGAGCGCCAATGTCGACTATGGTGTCCCATTCGCCAATCTCAAGGCCCTCCTCGGCATAGACTCGCTTGGCCAGCACTTCCCATAGAATGTCCATATCAGTAGTATTCGGTCTGACGACAAACCTTGACCCTTCCCGTGCGCAAACCACTCGGTTGCTCTCTCTGACCAGACCAAGCTCACACGCCAAAACAAGCGGCCAGTTCCTGAAGGCCCTGACCGCCAGAGCGAAATTCCATATGTTTCTAGCACTAGGACTTCGTCTTCGTCTTGTCATTTATCTTCACCCAAATCATGTCTTTGTCTCAATAGGCTTTTCTCACCGACCGGAGTCCTAGGAATGATTAAGTATCCTTCAATCTTTGGATGCTCGATCCTTTGACCGCGCTACAAGAGGACAAGCGGCATAGGCTCTAGCACAATGCCAAGGAAGGACTAGATGCGCATGGAGTTGCCGCCGAATCAGCGGGCTCAAACTCCCTCGTCAGATACACGCATAACCGACCTGGAATCGCAATGACATCAGCACTCTCAGAATCTTGAGATTGAGGGCGCCTGATCGGTGATTCTCAAACCACTATTGGGCATCAAAACTTGACTTACACTAGAATTATCTTTGTCGATCCTGATGAAAATACGCAATTCCCAGTATTCTCGTAATTCGTCATGATCTCATCATACAGTTCTCCGTGCGATTGCTTCGTCTCGTAGAAATTATAAGCCAGAACACATGAGATGACCAAAGACGGCCCTGGAGTGGGTACAGCTCCGCTGGAGCTAAGATTGCTCCAATAGAAATATGCTACTCGAAAAGTGGGCCATGAGTGCATCGGGTCATTGGAGAGTTTCTCTCTGTAGAAGGACTCCGCGGAGATGACTGAATCAGGAACGTACTCATGACTGTCAACGTAATGGGACGTGAGGGGCACAAGGGCAAGGAACAATACAAGAAAAGTCAACACACTCGTCTTGAGAAGTGAACGAACAAGATCGGTAATTCCAGAGACAAGACGAGAATCGAGAAAATTCGTCGAACATGCAACAAGTACGGATTCAACAATTACTGTGTACAACAAGGACCTGCCAATATATGCCCCAGTGAGAAAGGACTGCAGGTTAGGCAATGACACCGCAACAAGGAGAACGCACAATAAATGAGTCGGTTTTCGTCCTTTTCTCAAGGTAAACAAGACTAAGAACAAGGCTAGGGCAAGAATCAACAGCGCCTTCAAATATATCATCACAATGACTGGTGGTATCACTGGATTGGGATTGTAGTTGTATCCTGTGGGCTCGAACTGCAATAGTTCGAATGCCAAGAGATTCCTGCCCATGTTTCTGAATATCGTGATGAACATCTCGAAGTGAGCTGTTGCGATATACATGAGCCACATGCAGAAGATGAGTGACACAATCAGTACAATCCTGAACAGATTGGAGGGAAGGACGCCTATCGATTTCCTCACAGTGACGTATACCCGTCGACGGCAAAGAAACGCTCCGAAAAGCAACAGAATGGCAACAATACTCGCACCTGGATGCGTAATCACAGTTGCAGAGCAGAGAACCAGTATCATGGAGGTACCCGCCGCGACATTGAACTTGGTTCTTGACGAGAATCTGAACAGGACCAACAGCAAAAACAGCAAGACCACAAACAGGAGAAGCGCAAGATTCTGAGGCACCAAGTTATAGTGAGGATTTACCATTAGGCTCAGCTGAACAAAGGGGGCAATCACAGCATAGTTGGGACAGATTCTTCGACCAATTAGCAGCAGAAAGACTGACATAATAACGAATGAATACAGCGGGTAATATTTGCTTACGCTAAGATAGTGGAGATCACCCGCTTGTGCAAGTTGAGCAATCCAGAGAAGGCCCCCAGGAAAAGCACCTTCATAGGATAGACTGCCTGTCAGCGTTGTTGTGCCGAAACTCGATAATACCTCGGATGACTCCGAGATTCCGTAGACGTCTGTGAAGAGTGGATTCTTGTATGCGAAGCATGGAAGGCCGATCAAATACATTATGGGCAGTACTGTCGAAACCAGCTGTGGGACAATTCGAAGTCTCATAGATCCCGATTGAAGAAGCACCAATGGCAACAGAATGGAGAGGAACATCCCAAGCCAATATGCAAGGGGCAGAGTCCTCGCATAGTACGCAGGGTCTGCTGAAAGAGGGGCGTCAGGAATCCGGAAGGTGACCAAGACGTATAGAAACAACGATGTCGCCATAATCGAACAGAACACAAACAGCCTTTGCAGTGGCGATTGTCTGTCTTGTTTTGTGTTCAGCAGAGCATTATCACTCTCATTCTTGCTTGGCACGGAGCACCTCGCCATACAAGTCAATCACACGACCGACAAGCACTCTCCAATCATAATTCATTGCGGTTTGAACAGCGTTGGCCTCCATCTCTCTTAGAATCCCTCGATCTTCAATAACAGTCCTAATTCTGGATACAAGCTGGTCTGTGTTTCCATAGTCCACAAGATATCCATTCTGGCCGTCCTGGATAATCTCCGATGCTGCCGAGCTCGTTGATATCACAACTTTGCCCATTGCCAGTGCTTCTAGAACAACAGTCGGCAGTCCTTCATACGACGATGGCAACACGAGAGCAATTGAATCACGATAAGCAGGAAAAAGCTCATGATGATTGAGCGGCCCCAGAATCCGAATAACTCCAGTGAGATCATACTTCGCAATCATATCTTCTACTGTGCGTCTCATCCCAGCATCCTCTCCCACAATGACTAGATTGATTTTGGATTCTCGAAATGACTTCATTGCGTCGATGAGGAATTCAAGTCCTTTGTGCCATGCCAGGCGCCCAACGAAAAGGATGTAGTCATTGGGTATGGAATAGCGATTTCTGAACCCCGCTTCGTTTCCAAGAAGCATGTTTCTCAAACTGTCGATCCGGATACCATTTGGCACGATTTCAATTCTAGTCTGGCGACCTCCACAGGTCAGTACCTCCTCTCGATTGGCGCCTGTCAAAGCAATAACGCGATCTGGAATCCTAAGACTCAGCCGCCCCATAGTCAGGTCGTAGAGAGATTTCCGTAGTCTGTCCATCGAACCTCTCGATGGGAGAATCGCATGAGGAGTGAAGATAATGCCATTGTCCGGAGTTAGTACTCTTCCGAGGACTATTCCAAACGCAATGCGAATATCCCTGTAGGAGTGGAAATGCAGAATGTCACCGTCGGACCCACGCAAGTCTCTTAGGAGGCCGAGGACAGAAGATAGATAGTGAACTTCATATCCGATTTCATCATCAACTTTCTTGTCTATTGTCCTGTTCTTCCGATTGACAGAATGGACGACTACTTGGCAACCCGATTCAACAAGTGAGCGTGCAAGGTTATGCGCATGCATGGCAACACCGCCGCCCAATGGAGGGGCACTGGAGGTGACAATATCAACCTTCAGACCTCTAGTAGCCGACAATCAGAAGAGCCTCCGGATAGTCTCGGACACTTCATCTGTGTAACGCATCGGCAGCAGTATCTCGTAGATTGGCAGTCCATTCAATTGACTCTCAATCAATTGTCTCATTCGGTCCCAATAGCCAGCGACTTCGCTATTAGGGAATACAAATGAATATGCCTGGACGTAGTTGAGAAAGTGGATACGTTCCCCAGCCATTCCCGATCGAAGCATCTCCATCTGGTTGCCTCGCACGACCCTGTTAACGGCTGTGTCCAGATCGAGAGAAACCATCCTCGGGTGGTCTATGTTCTTCCTTCTGACAAGAAAGAATACCCCCTCGAGTGCTCCATCTTGTGCCACAGAATGCACAGGAGTTGACTGCCTATGTGCAACCATGTGGCCCGCGAGACGAATTCTGTCTCGAAGTGAGAAGGTGCTATCATCAGAAGGATGACGGGATCTGAATAGAGCCAGCTCCAAGAACAACGGAAAAGACATCACCCTTTTGCCTGGTCCAACTATTACTCGATCGTCGCCCAGCAATCTGGAGGAACCCGTCCGAATCGCATCCGCTGCAATTCGACTCTTGTGGGCGCCGCCTCTCGCAGGAAAGATTAGTGCCTTGCCATTCTTCTCCAACCCCAATCCATGCACTACTACGAAGCCTTCATGTAGCAGCTTCATTTCAACAAGAGGTCTCAATACTGCATTCTGCGCGAGATAGTCTGGCATCAGGAAGTACCTTGGGTCCCACGAGTGTGCAGAGAAGCTCGCGCACGTTTTTCCTTGTTCGAACCCGACTATTTCGCATTCCCATCTAGATCGCTTAGAATGCTCTCTAGCGTGCAGGTAGTTGTCTGCAATCCGATACCTGTGGTCGACTTGGTAGGTGTCTCCAGCAATTGGAGTGAACTTGCCTATCCGCAGTTCGATGTCGGGATCCTGAAGACCTTCTACCTTGAAGAAAGAGAAGAAATCATTGACGCCTCCAAATGGGCTCGGGGGTGAGGTGGTCACTATTCTAATCTTCACTTTGTTATGAATATTGTAGTACATTTCACGCACTGTCAATCACCGATTCGATTTCGTGTCTTACTGCTCGCCAGTCGGGATTCGATGGGACATGCACCATATAACAGTCTGTGTCATGGGTTATGTTCATTGACAGATTCTTCTTGTATATCTCATAATGAGTTGAGAACTCGGATTTTGGAAACATGTAGGAGTCTTCTAAGATACACTGAGGGAAGAAGGGACTGTTCATGACCTGGTTGTGATACATGTGTTTGATAGCAGCTCCGGAGTCTATTCTGGCAATCTGCGTTTTGGATGTGCTGTTCGAATCCTGAGGAATCAAGATGAAGACATTGTGGAGTCTGGATAGTACCCCCAGTCTCCGACCGAGAAACACTGTCGGATTGAGTCTGGTGAAAAACTTTGCATAGCCTCTAGTTGCCGAGTAGGCAGCATACTTCAAATACATCATTGCTTTCCCTCGAACAGAAAGGCAACTTCTCAGAAAGGGAGACATGTTGTATCGAAAGAGATTGAGAGGAGTAACATACGGATAGCACATGCCATCCTTAACAATAACGAAATCGTCTCCAAGATACTGCCATTTGTCGTCAGATTGCATGAAACCCAGGCAGATGGTAGACTTCCCAGATCCGCCTCTTCCTGAGAAGATGGACGCTTCACTGTCTCTGGCTACCCCCGACGCATGCACGAAAGAGTAGCCCTTCCTAGCCATTGAGAATTCAATCAGAAAGTCGATAAGGAAACCCGATATCAGGAACCGCGCAAGAATGTTGGGTTTCACTCTGAGGACGTTCGGGCAGTTGCCGTGCATGAATTCGAGCTGCCACTTGGCGAGTTTGTATGAATCCTCCACATAGAGATATCCTTCGTCGAGACAGAATACGTCGTCGAGGACATAGGTATCATTCCTCGCAGAGAGATGTTCAACAATCTCCACAATGAAATCGAGTTTGGACTCCTCAATGGGTGCTCGGGAGAAGTAGTTCGCATATTCGTCCACAATATTGTTTCGAAGAAAGCGGCTGAACGGTGGGTTCCTGTCCAGTATTCGGAATCTAACCACATCGTGAATGTTGTATGAACTGTCAATCTGAGCCATCAAGAACCTACTCGTTCATCTGGATAACCCTCGGTAATCACTCCGCAATTATATACCTGTTCTCGATAGGGATTCCGAACCATGCCATGTTCACGGAAATGTAAGGATCCTGTAGTCAGAGACCTAGACAGACTATGCCTCACAGTCGAGATATCTCCGTGTTGTGTGCATACGTCGGGACGCCAAAGATTGCGTGACTATCTCACCCAACATACATTGGATATCCCTGTTCTGGCAATGTCGGAAAGGGCACTTTGTTCGATTATAGCCCGAGAAATCCTGGAGAGCTCAGCCGGTAAAGTTACTTACGAGTCGAGAATCATAGAGGATACAGCGAGAAAAGTCATGGGAAGATCCGTGTATAGTCGCCCTGGTCGGGCCGTAGGGTCGAATCACGCGCTTCCGATGTTGCATGAGGTGAATACGATCTGACAGACGCTCAGCACTTGGCGAAGAGATCCATTGTCGTTCTCCTTTCAATGGCCGTTGCAGGAGCTACCTCATTCTTCATTTCTGTCTATGTGGGAAGGGCAGTGGACGCAACGGAGTTTGGCAGCTACTCTCTAATCCTCAGTCTTCAGGGCTTCGTCGGATTGTTTGCACACCTCAGCATAGGAACCGCAATGGCGAAATATGTCGCAGAGAACCGTGTTCGGTCCACCAGCTTAGCTGCTCGAACCGCGCAGATTGGACTAACCTTAGTCATTGTGACATCGTCGGCTGTGTCGCTAATCTATTTTGCAATGGCGAGGGTTCTAGGCGAGACGGTATACAATAACCCGCTGGTTTCGACACTCATACCCTTTTCTGCAATGGCAATCCTTGGAGGAAGCACTTTCTCAGTCATGCTAGGCATTGCACAAGGCTGCCAGAGATTCAATCTACTAGCGTCCGCACGAATCCTAAGTTCGATAACGTGTTTCTTCGCTATACTCACTCTTGTGAGATTGTATGGGATTAGCGGAGTCTTTCTTGGGTTGTTTGCCTCTCAACTCGGCGCGGCGATTCTCTTGCTCGGCATCATAAACAGAAAGGAATTTCCAGTTCTCGGGGGAGCGAATAGCAAGGACCGGACTCATGGGATGTTCAAAGACATTCTTGTTTTCTCTCTGCCATTGGCGTTGGCTACCGTTGTCGAGACCGCAGCATTTTGGATCGGGAATTCCGAACTGGCACTATGGAAAGGTTTCGATGAACTGGCCTACTTTGGAGTCGCTTTGTTTCTCTATCAGGCTCTCACAATGATACCAGATGCTCTTGGGACAACAGTTGTTCCGAGGATAGCGCAACTGAATGTGGCATCGTCAGATGCGATAGCGGGTTTGTCGACCCGCGTGCTGAGAAGCGTGTCTTTTCTAATGTTTGTCCCGGTCTTCGCTCTATGCATCTACAGAGGCTTCGTCATTGAGGTCACGTATGGGTCAAAGTACTCAACGTCAGCAATTGCAGTTCTACTGATGGCGGTTGCGTCTTATATATATTCAATGGACGCGGTACTTCGAGCAACGTTGACTGGCCTAGGAAAATCCGCAGTAATGCTGAAACTGAACAGTCTGTGGGCAATTACGTACCTTGTCCTGTCTCCACTCGCGATATGGGCCTTCGGGTCGGCTGGATTGGCGGGTGTGTTCGTGTGTTCTCATGGCGTTCGTCTTGCTATTACGATGTCGATTTCCCGTTCAACCGCAGGTGTTCGGGTTTACTCTATCCTACCCAATATCATCACCGCCATGTTTTTCCTCGGCGTTGTTCTTGTCTTGTCACTCCTGATGGAGAGTCAAGGATTTTTCCTGAACACTGGTTTGCTTGTGACCGGGCTTCTTACAATGGTCTGGATGAACCGTGATCAGGTAGACGAAGCCACCAGAAGAGGAAAGGCGTACCTTGATTCTATGATACGCAAACAAGCATCTTGAGTTTCGCGATGACCAGATCCCCCTTTACCGCGGCATTAGTGCCCCAATACAATATGACGATTCGTCCGAGTCCGATATGATACGAATTCAAATCGATCTGCGCAAAGGCGAGTCACTTCCATATCGTGAATATCGGCTCGAAAGCTTCGGCGTACTCTGTGCCACAGGCTAGACCCCGGTGTCTGGCCAAGCCGCGAACTGCTTCAAGATGCCCAGGCGTCATGTAGCTCGAATACGCTCGGATTGCCTCAAGCTTCTTCTCGAAAAACGACGAGATGTTCACAAAACAACGCGCATTGAAAGAAACCTGCGCTCTATACGTATACTCTGACTGCTCGAAGCAGAATAGACTTGATATCCTTTTTGTTCTACACGCAGCAAGCACGTTCTTGAAAGTACTTTGATGATCCTGATGACTATCACCATGCCATACGGTGTAGACCAAATCAATCGAATTCTCAAGGATAATCCTATCGAGTTCGCTCACCGTCTTGAAACCGATTTCGTAGTGCCCTATCGGATTGTCAAGAACAACATACTCCGTTCCCAGAATCTCTGAGGCAATCTGAGATTCTGACTTGATTTGTTCCCAAGCCCTGTTGCCGTACCCACCCTTGGTTGTTATCGCCACAGTGACCTTATCGCCCAGACTCTTGTGCTTCAGCAGAGTGCCGAAGCAACCGACCTCGACGTCGTCGGGATGCGCTCCGACTGCGAGTACTGATCTCACACGATGATCCAGCCAAGTCACAGCCTCGCCTTTCATATGACGCCTAAGCTACCCGTAGTGTGCCTGAGGATATTTATGTCTCGTTCCAGAACCAGAACGGAGAATGTACACACAAAACCCCCTTGAGTAGTATGATTTCAGTACGCCTTGATCGCCTCTACCTTCTTCTCGAAGCACTCTGAGATGTCCACGAAGTACCTCGAGTCAAAGGTCGCCTGAGACCTGTAGCTGTACTCCGACTGCTCGAAATAGAACAGGTTGCCGACGTCCTTGGTTCTGCACGCTGCGAGAGGGCTTTCAAGAAGAGGTGCTTGCTGCGGGTACTCTTTCTGGAAAGATCTGGGAAATCCGCTTTCACGTCGGAGCTTCCTTCCGAAAAAAAAGGCGCGCGACATGACAAATGCCTCATCAATAGTTGTGAGGCGACTTGTCACAGCTTTGTCCGTTTGGTTTGTGATGCAGTGTCTAGAAGTCTGAGCTCGCAACTACTGGGTAGGCAAAGGATGCTCAGGGATCTCCGATTCCTTTGTATATGAGCCCAAGTCGCCTGGCCTTGTGCTTGTCGATCCTGCGCCTTCCATCGATTATGATGTGCGTCCTCATCTTCTTTGCGAATTCGAGAAGATCGCGCTCGTTGAAGACGTCATGAGGCGTGATCAGGACCAGCGCGTCTGTCGCCTTTGGAACGCTACCGAGTTCATTGAAATGTCTGTCGGTTGGGAATTCGCCTGCTACGATCTTCTTGAGGACGTAGGGGTCCACGGTGTAGACTACCCCGCCCATTCTCTTGATCTCCTGAATAAGCCCCAACGCTGGTGAGTTGCGTATGTCACCGATATTCTCTTTGTACGACAGCCCAAGAACCACGATTACTGAACCTCTCATTGATCTGCCAGAATCGTTCAGTGCCCGAACAAGCAGTTCGAAGACATGATGCGGCATCGAATCGTTGACCCTTCTGCCAGCTGTCACCACCTGAGCGTGATATCCCAGCCTCTCCGCAGCCTTCACCAGATACCATGGATCCTTGGGCAGACAATGACCTCCGACCCCTGCGCCAGGATAATACACGTTGAAGTTCCACTTGGTCGCAGCGGCGTTAATGACCCCCATCGCGTCGATCCCCATCCTCTCACATATGAGGGCAACCTCGTTCATCAGCGCTATGTTCAGATCGCGCTGCGTGTTCTCGATGATCTTTGCCATCTCTGCAGTCCTGATGTTCTCCACGATCATCGTCTTCGTGATCTGATCATAGAGCTCCGCCGTGGTTCGAGCCCAATTGCGATCCACTGCGCCTATGACACGGACGACCTTGTCAATCGTATGTTTGGAATCACCAGGGTTGTATCTCTCGGGACAGTAGGCAAGACCGAAATCCCTGCCCGCCTTCAAGCCAGACTTCTCGAGAAGGGGTTTTAGGATGTCTTCCGTAACGCCCGGATAGACCGTCGACTCTAGGATCATCAAATGACCTCGGTGTAGACCTTCTGCTGCAGCCTCACCAGCAGAGACAACATACTGCAGGTCGGGCTCGAACCCTTTGCCCGTCGGGGTAGGGACGGTGATCAGCACTATGTCGCACCCACCGACAGCCTTCGCCGTGTCCGTGGTCGCCTTGAACTTACCCTTCTTGACAACGTTCCTCAACCGCTTGTCGATCCCCAGATCGCTCAGGTGGCTCCTGCCGTTCCTGACATGAGTCACGATCTGCTCCTTGACATCACAGCCCGTGACAGGAAAGCCGGCTTCGGCGAAGTACATCGCCGTGGGAAGGCCGACATAGCCCAGCCCGACAATACAAATTCTAGCCATCCTGTTCCTAATTCGGCAAACCAGTTCCTCATGCATCTTCATCGTGCGCTTTTCTCCTGTAAACCCTGTCCTTGGATAACCAGTCGATCGTGCGCTTCAACCCTTCCTCGAGCGAGTACTTGGGGGAGTAACCGAACTCCTTGGAGGCTTTAGAGATGTCGGCGAGTGAATGCCTTATCTCACCCGGATTAGGAGGCTCATACTTAATCCTGACCTCACGACCAGCTAGGTTCATCACAGTTCTGGCGAGGTCATTGACGGAGATCGCCCTTCCTGCGGCGACATTGATGTTGCCAACTGCATCCGACTCCGCCGCGAGTACATTGGCTCTGACGATGTCCTCCACATAGGTGAAATCCCTTGTCTGATTGCCATCGCCGAATACCGTGAGGGGCTTTCGGGACAAAACACCGGTTATGAACCTGGGAATCACGGCAGCATATTCTGAAGTCGGATCCTGGCGAGGCCCGTAAACGTTGAAGTATCGAAGGCACACGGTGGAAAGTCCGTGCAGCTCGTGGAACATCTTGCAGTAATACTCTGATGCTACCTTTGTAAGGGCATAAGGAGACATCGGATTCGGGGGGAGTCCCTCGTTCTTTGGAGAAACCTCAGTGTCCCCGTAGACAGACGACGATGATGCGTACACAAACCTCTTTACTTTGGCGGACCGAGCTGCATTTAGTAGCACCAGAGTCCCCGTTATGTTTGCCTCGTTTGTCGCGACTGGATCCTTGACCGAGCGGGCGACCGACGGGATCGCAGCTTCGTGAAAGACATACTCAACGCCTCTTAGGCAGCGCCTCACAAGAGCCCCGTCGGTTATCGTCCCTCTAACAAACCTTACCTTGCCTGAGTCCACGAGCTGGGAGATGTTCCGGTATCTCCCCGTCGAGAGATTGTCTATTACAGTGACATCGTTATCATTCGACGGAGCCCAGACCAGATTTGAACCGATGAAGCCGGCCCCTCCAGTGACTGCTACGCTCTCACCCTCAATAGACGTATACATGTGAACACCCAAGAGACACGTTCATGCCATATGAGCTTTTTCGTGAGAGTATTTCCCCAAGTAGGTTTATGCAAGCGAAAGGCATCGCCATAAGAGGAGAGACTAGACGTATCTTCTTCCCAACAGTGTCAGCCAACAGTGTAAGCGCTAAGCAACTTTTTTAAGCGTCTTGCTGGTTACAAGTGCAAGATTTCGCGATGTCAAGCGTGTAGCCTCGCGTGTTGATAAGAATGAGAATCAATTACGTTCTGCCTGGGAGCGGGCTGACCGGTGGAATCAGGACCTTCGCAGAGATCACAAAGAGACTGAAAGCGAAGGGACACGACGTTTCCATCACTCTGCCCAAGCGACCGCAGAAGGCGTTCAAATGGCAGGTAGAGACCAGATACCCTAGTTTTCCGGAGCTCAGAGGGATCATGCTTCTCTTCACGGACAAGTTGCTCATGCCAGGATTATCGACAGAGACATTGAACTTTGGAGTCGAAGGGGCCATTCCGGATTGCGATGTCAACGTTGCGACTTTCTGTACCACTACATTCCCTGTCTACCGATCTGGCAAGGGCCGACCATTCCATCACATGCAACACTACGAACCCCTGTTCTTTGATGATGCCAGACAGAAGAGAATAGCTGAAGAGACCTATCTCCTTCCGCTCACCAAAGTCGCCAACTCAACATGGCTCAAGAAAACGATCGAAGAGAAGGTGGGCACGACCCCGCATCTCGTACTACACGGCATGGATCATAAGGTGTTCAACCCAAAGGGGAATCATACCGAGACTGATAGGAAGACTGTCGTCGCATTTGGAAAACAAACTTTGTGGAAGGGCGTGCCGGACCTTCTGGAAGCCTTGCACATCGTGATGACAAAAAGGAACGATGTAGACTTGATTCTGTACGGATCTAGCCCGATCACCCACACCAGAGCCGGTGTGCCGTACAGGTTCATCCGGGGGATATCCGATGAGGGACTCGCAAAGCTATACTCATCTGCAGATGTGGTGGCCTGCCCCTCATGGTATGAGAGTTTTCCACTACCTCCTCTTGAAGCGATGGCTTGTGGCGCGCCAGTCGTGACAACAAGGTACGGGACTGAGGACTACGCAATAGACGAAGAGAACGCCCTAGTCATCCCACCAAGGAATCCTGATTTGATGGCAAACGCAATACTCAGGCTGCTGGAAGACGAGAACCTCGCTGAACGGCTTCGAAAGGCTGGTCCGAAGAAAGCCAAGGAATTCACTTGGGACAAGACGGCTGAAGGATTTGAGAGACTGTTCCGCGGTGAGGCGTGATGACGATTGGCATCCTCGGAGGAGGCCTTACAGGTTGCACCCTAGGAAGGCTCCTCTTCGACAAGGGTTGGTCGTTCGAGATACTCGAAGCCGAAAACGAGATCGGCGGACTGCTCAGGTCTGCCAATGTCAAAGGCTACACATTCGACCTGGGTGGACCACACATACTCTTCTCTAAGAACAAGCAGGCGCTCGATTTCCTGTTGAACGCCATCGCTGGCAATGTCTCCACGCGGCGAAGGAACACGAAGGTGATCTTCAAGGGCAGGTTCGTGAAGTACCCCTTCGAGAACGGCCTCTCCGATCTGCCATTGACAGACAACCTGGCCTGCCTCGCAGGGTTCACGGTCGCCGTGATCGGGAACAAGGCCCGCAGGAAGAGGAAAGCCACGAATCTGCGCGAATGGTGCTTAATGTCCTTCGGGCAGGGTATATCCAAGCGCTATCTCATCCCCTACAACGAGAAGATATGGAAGTTCCCGTTGCCCGAGATTGCCATCGGCTGGGTCGAACGGATTCCGAACCCTCCCTGGAGAGATGTGTTCAAATCGTCCCTCGGAATCGAGACTGAAGGTTACGCACATCAGCTCAACTTCCATTATCCTCGAACCGGCGGCATACAGTCTGTGATCGAGGGGCTCACCAAAGACTTCCCCGACAAGATAGTGAAGGACTTCGAGGTGAAATCAATCTCCAAGGTTGAAGGAAAGTGGGTCATCTCGGATGGGAGAAGAACGAGGAGATACGACGCTATCATCTCAACCCTCCCTCTGCCCACGCTCGCAGCAGCGGCCAATCTCCCGGACCCGGTAAGGAGGGCAGCTCAGAACCTGAAGGTGAATTCGGTGATATGCGCCTGCATAGGGGGCATGAAGCTGCGAAGGACGGACCTGTCATGGCTCTATATACCGTCAAAGAGAGCGCTTGCTCACAGAGTGAGCTTCCTGTCGAATTCCAGCGAAATGGTCGCCCCTGTGGGTAAGAGCTCCTTCATCGCAGACATTACCTGCAAGTTCGGAGATACTGTATGGAACATGTCGGACGAAGACATAGTCGGAAGGACCATCAAGGACTTGATAGCGGAAGGGATATTGGAGTCCGCCGAATTCGAGGTTTCCCTTGTGACAAGGCAGAGATACGCCTATGTGATTGATGACCTGCCCCGTCTCGGTAACATACGCACAATCATGAAACACCTAAACGACGTTGGCTTGATGACCCTCGGTAGATTTGGAGAGTTCGAGTACCTCAATATGGATGGCATCGTCTCTCGCTCATTTAGTTTCCTTAAAGAACGCGAGAAGGTGCTCAACGCGGCAGGATGGTCAAATGAGGAGACTTGAAGACATGAAGGAGCGGTCTGGATGAGTGACAAGTACACTCGAGCTGCCCTAGAGACGATATTCAACGTTTTCAGTAGATTAGGCTACGGCATTGTCGTATTCCGCAGAAACGAAGGCGCGGAGTATGTGAGATGTCTCCCAAATGACTATTCGACTTACTGTGGATGGCGTCAGCCCCGGTTTCAGGAGCTATATGCAAAAGTGAAGGGCAAGACAGCGTGCACGCAAGACAGGCTTTACATGATCCACGAGTTCGCCAGAAGCTGCAGGAATCTGAAGGGGGATTTTGCTGAGTGTGGTGTTTACAAAGGCGGCAGCGCGTACCTCATTGCGAGTGTGTTGGCTAACACTCACGAAGAAGTTGAATTGCATCTTTTCGACACGTTCAGCGGTTTTCCAGGGATGGATTACTATCCGGCCGGCCACAAGAAAGGGGATTTCGGGGACACTTCTCTTGAGAGTGTCAAGTCATACCTTTCGGACTTCCCTCTCGTCACCTATCACCAAGGTCTCATACCGAGCACTCTCGAGACTGCCAAAGAGAGGATGTTCTCCTTCGTGCATGTGGACGTCGACCTATATGAACCGGCTAGGGACTGCTGCGAATTCTTCTACAGCAGAATGGTGAAGAACGGGATGATGTTGTTCGACGACTACGGAATTCAGTGCTTCGAGGAGTCCATAAGACGAGCGGTTGACGAGTTCTTTCGGGACAAGGCCGAGAGACCTATTGCACTGAGGACAGGACAATGCTTGGTAATCAAGGAACGATTGACAGAGCGCGTCTAAGGGGACAATGATGACAAACTTTGGAGGGCTCAGCGAGTCAATGCACAGGGACAAGGATTGGCGCGGTTGCAGGCACGTGCCGCCTTACGAGGAATCAAGACAATTCGGTGGTGACTGGTTGACATGGTTAGGGTAATCAGGAAATGTCTTTGAAGAAGAGGACTCTCAAGAACCTGCGCGCAGTTGTAGTTGCGCAGATGCTGGCGCTTGGCTTCAGCCAGTTGGGACTTCTCATACTCGCTGGGATTCTACCTCCAACGGATTTCGGCATATACGCCGCAATTATGGTGGTCTACAACCTCGCAATCGTGATATCGACACTGGGTGTAGACCAAGCCGCCATCCAGAGCAAGGATGAAACTGATGCTGCAATAGGGACTGGAGCGACGATTCGGATACTAGTAACGGTCGTTTCCGGAGTCGTCATGGTGCTGATTGCCACCCCAGTCGCATCATTCTTTGGCAATCCTGAGATTGCCAACCCCCTTCGTATCATGAGCATCGTTCTCGTGGTGAGCTCCTTGGGATTCGTATCGACAATTCGAATGACTCGAGAGCTCAGGTTTGTTGAACTCTCAATCTCAAGAGTCGCCTATGCATTGATATGGCCATCAGTTGCGGTTGTTGCTGCCGTTCTAGGCCTTTCATACTGGTCGTTTGTGGCCGGGTTTCTCTTGGGCAACCTGGTGACACTAGTGATATTACTGCACTTCTCACCGTGGAACTTCAAACTCAAGCCGGACAGAGGTGTGGGAAGAAGACTTCTCATGTTCGGGAGATTCACCGTGGCCACCAGTCTTGTTGTCTATATGGTTTTCAACCTAGACAAAGTCGTCATTGGCAGAATCGTTGGAGGCGACGAGCTGGGAGTCTACTTCCTTGCCTTCTCGTTTGGCACCATAATTCCCACCATGTTTACGAATGTCGTGAACAGCGTGATGTTCCCCACATACGCGCGGATCTCTGAAGATCGCGCTCTGCTTAAGGAGGCCTATAGAAGGACCTTGGTCTACCTTGCCTATGTCTCTATGCCGATGGGAGTTGGGCTCGCTGCGATATCCTCCACTTTCGTGGATTCGATCCTCGGCCCGGAATGGGTTGGAGCTGCCGTTCCGCTAGCAGTTCTCTCGTTCGTCGGGCTTGCTTCTTCCATGACCTCTCCCGCAGGAAGCCTTTTCTTAGCAATGGGGAAACCGGAGATAGCGTGGAGAATCTCGATCATCCTGTTGATACCATACCTGGTCTTGCTCGTACCTGCAGCAGCATTCTTCGGGATTGTCGGAGTCTCAATCCTAATGCTCGCCCAAACCATGATTTCCTTGATTTGGGTGCTGATTGTGGCTTCGAAACTGACTGACGTCGGATCTGGGACGATCTTTCGGGACCTTCTTCGCCCGACTGCTCCTGCCGCGATAATGGGCATGTGCATTCTTGCCGCCTCAATGGTGCTTCCACCCACAATTCCGTCTTTGGCCGGGCTCGTAGGTCTTGGCATCCTGATCTACGCAGCTGGAGCTCATTTTGCCTCTCATGGAACAATTATCAGGGAATTCGCAAGTATGATTCGGCCATAGCAATTGATATACACCATATCAGTGTAGAGCCTTCATAGGGTTTTCACATACAGCTAGAAGTCCATAGCTTGCTTCAGGCCTTTCTTCGACAATTAGGAAGTTGCTAATGTTGAGCTCTTTAACTCTTCCGACAATGCTCAGACTTCCGAACTGCCTCCTGCCTTCGTGAATAAGATCCTGGCCCAAGATTACTACATCTCGGAAATGCTTCTCCATCAGAGTCTCAAATTCATCCCGTGTCAGCTCGCCGAGATGAAACGGATTTGTCCCAGAACTAGCGGAGATGTTAGGACATCCAAGATAAACGCGTCCTTTCGGACGAAGCACTCTTGCCACTTCCGATACAAAACGGTCCTGATCGCCCCGTTCCAGATGCTCCATAACATCAAAAGAGATTACGACATCAAAACTGTCTTCTTTCACTGCCAGATTCCGAACATCCATGATTCCGAATTGAACGTTCTCAGTGTTGAACCTATTCTTGGCGAATCTAATTGCCACGCTAGAAATATCTACTCCGACAACAGAGTTGGCTCCGTTCATAGCAAGGTGATATGCACCGTATCCGGATCCGCAGCCAGCATCGAGACACTCAAGTTCTGTGACACGGGGCGAAACCCACTCATATCTCTGAATATGCGCCAACGCTACGAAGTCTCCAGACTCTCTTGCGCCAATCCAATCTCGAATGACTAAACGCTCTCCGTTGCCAGCGGCCTTCGCCAAGTCGGAGATCTCGAACCTCATGTCGAGACAGTAGAGAATCCTCTTGATAACTTCTACTGGGTTTCGCCAAAATCGGCGTAGAATGTACACCACGTCGAAGCCGAACCCTACAATTCTGCCAGTTGTTACGGCATGGTGAAGATCTCTACTCGTTTCGGACTTTCTCTTGTCGGTCACGGCTGGTCATCACGACATGGTCTTCCGATATATCAAGAGTGAAGCATTGTGTTGAGGGATGACCCTGACATTCATTGCACAGGGACACGAATCAAGCTTGTTCCTGCGAATCGGGAAACCATGAGTGAGCATTGTTCTTGATCTCGATGATTTAAAGAACAATCGGCTCCAACAATTTCCACTAGGAGAGTTCGATTCCCTCGGGGCGACGAGGGTCCCCTTTCCTGCTAGACTTGATAGCCCTCTCGTAGACAGACTTCGTCTTTGCAGCAATTCCTTCCCAACCCAAGTCCGTCTCAAGCATGTAACGACCCCTCTCGCCCATCCTTCGCCTGAGATCACCGTTGCCCAGTAGCCGGACCAAAGCCTCAGCCAGTGCCTTTGGGTCTTTTGGAGGTACGACAAGTCCGGTCTCGCCATCTCTGACGACCTCGCTGAGGCTTCCGACGTCAGTGACAACAACTGGCTTCTTGAAATAATAGGCGATGGGTATCACCCCGCTCTGGGAGCCTTCTGCGTAAGGGAGGACCACCACGCTGCATTTCTGGAAGAGCTCGGCGCCCTCGTCCGACGGAATGTGCCGGTTCAGAACAACGAACCTGTCCTCTCTGCCCGCCATCATCTCACGATACCTCGCGAAGTCTTCTCCCGTTCCCGCTATGAATATCCTCACGTTGGGGAACTGCTTCGCGATCATCGGTTCCGCGCTAATCAAGTACTCAAGCCCCTTGTATCTGTGTATCCTGCCGAAAAAGAGCACCATTGGCCATTCCTCCCGGATGTCAATCCTCTCGTACCTCCTGAACTGCTCGAGTTCCGGAGCGCCCAAGGGGATCACTTCGACCTTATCGGCAGGGACCCTGTAGTTTCTGATCAGCGTCTCCTTCAGACGTTGTCCATGGACGATTATCATTCTCGCTTTTCTTCTGACCATCCATCTGATGATGCTGCTCTTCAGTGATTCCTCACCGTAATGCATCGTCACATCGTGAAACGTCACGACAATAGGATACCTACTGAAAAGTGGCAAAAGAGCGAGATCAGGGAGATGTCCAACTAGTTCCATATGAATTAGGTCGGGCTTGAACATCCTGACTATTCGCAAAGTCTCCCAAATAGATGCGATGACTTCCGGACGGCGCAGTCGCCTGCCCCTACCAAATGCTTCAATTCGGTAGTCTCCCTTGACCTGCGCCCTGAGCACATCCGGCACTCCAGAATAAGGGACAAGTACCATCATCTGTTCGCTCCTGCTCAGAACATTGGCAAGTTGAACCTGATGGTCCCCGAATGTGCCGGAAAGCAGTACACGCATAGATGCCAGCTCAACTACTGCATCCAAGATTCCCTCAGGCTGTATTTAGAACTAGTTTGTGTGAAGGCAGTGTTGACATGGTTGCCAATGCCAATTTTATGAATGACCTTTTGGCCGTCGACTTGGCATATAGCGGTTGAAGAACCGAAAAACAAGTTCTCTGCCCAATTAGATTCGAGGATAGCTTCAATCTGGGACGCACACCAAATCGAACACAGCCATGTATCGAAGTGGACGCTAGACCTAGACAGACAACGCAGATCTGGTCCCGCGCTTAGCCGCGAGCTTCCTCTCTACGAGATCGCAGAGAATGTGACCAGCGACCAGATGAGCCTCCTGAATCCTGGGTGTGTCGGAACTGTTGACAAACAGCACTTCATCGGCTGAGCGAGCCAGTGCGCACTTGCGGTCTGCACCGACAAATGCAATCGTTCTGATTGACATCTTCTTTGCGACCTTGACCGCCCTGACGGCATTTGGCGATTCACCACTCGTGCTGAGGGCGATGAGTACGTCTCCCTTCCTGCCAAGTGCCTCGACCTGTCTCTCAAAGACTGTGTCGAAACCCACATCATTGGACTGGGCTGTAAGGACGGATGTATCTGTCGTCAGCGCAATGGCGCTGATAGGGTTCCTTTTCAGCCTGAACTTGCAGACCAATTCGGCAGCAAGATGTTGAGCCTGTGACGCGCTTCCTCCGTTCCCACAGAACATGACCTTTCCGCCAGCAAGGAGTGCTTTCACAATGATCTCAGAGAACCCTAAGAGTCGTGCAACGTCGATAGACTCTGTCGCATCAATGCTTTCCCTCACAGAACTTTCAACAAGCTCCGCATCGCCTCTAGAGCTCATTCTTGGTCCTCCAGACGGTTAATCCATCCTTCACAAAAGAGAAGGGTTTTGGTTCTGTCCCCATCGAGTGCATGGCCCTCTCGACCTCGTGTTTCTTCTTGTAGTCGCAATACAGGAGAAGATACCCACCACCTCCAGCACCAAGTATCTTCCCGCCGACGGCACCCTTGGCCTTTGCAGTCTCGTATAGACTGTCGATGTGGGAATTGGTGATGCCTGAGGTCATCTTCTTCTTGGTCTCCCAGACCACATCGAGCATACGTCCGAAATCGTCATGGTCACCCTTGAGCAATGCGTTCTTCATGTCGAATGCCATCCGCTTCTGCTCGTGCAACGCCTCAATATTCCTGCCTTCCTTGAAATCATCGATTTGGCGTTCAATGATTTTCGCTGACAACCTCGTCGATCCCGTATAACATAGCAGGAGATGACACTCAAGCTCTCTGATGCTCTCATAAGACATGCGAAGCGGGTTCACGATGACCTTACCGTCCTTGAGAAACTCAATGTAGTTGAATCCCCCGAAAGTCGAAGCGAACTGGTCCTGGTAACCGCCCTTGAGGCTGAGCTCCTTCCTCTCGATCTCATAGGCAGCCTCGGCGACTTCGTAGTCTCCCATGAACTGGTTCAGCCAGTTGTTCAGAGCACCTATAAGCGACACCACCACCGCGGAAGACGACCCGAGCCCGCTTCCAGGAGGTGCGTCTGTGTGCATGAACAGCTCCGCCCCACCTGCATGATTGCCTTGCGCGATTCTCTTCAAGGTCGCCTTGACAAGGTCGTTTTTCCCATCATACTTGAAATACTCGATCTTCTCATCGGTTCCATAATCCAGAGATATCAACCTGATGCTCTTCTCCGTGGGTTTTAGGTGAGTATGCGCGTACCAGTTGATCGTGGAGTTGATGACCGCTCCACCCTGCACCCGGGAATATTCAGCAATGTCCGTCCCGCCACCTGCGAAGCTGATTCTCAGAGGGGCGATGGACCTGATAATCATGCCTGAGTTTGATGACTATTGGAACTTATAGACCTTTCCCCAAAGGTTCTTTCGCCATCGCCAAAGCCATCGCAAGACTGCCTCCTTGAAGTACATCTGGGCTAGGGTCCACTAAGAACGCAAAAGAGCAAGCGTCTGCAGGAATTCACACTTCCCCCAATGAACCAATTCATCGTTTCACGATTGCCCTCTCGGCTATCTTCTTAGAGTCTGTTCTCCTGAACATCTTTCTGTCCAGAACGGGTCGTGACCATCGGTATTATGGCCACATTCCACAATATGCTTTGAGGGAACTTGGAGTATCGTCAATAACAAGAAAGAAATCCTAGGCGGGAAGAGAACCGAATGAACGAGACGAGAGTCATCGTGGTGGTCCTCAACTGGAATGGAAAAGCCGACACTCTGGAATGTCTTGAGTCGCTGAAGAGAGTTCACTACCCCGGCCACAAGATAGTTGTTGTTGATAATGGCTCGACCGATGATTCTGTCGAGGCAATCAGGTCTTTGTATCCGGATACGGAGATATTCGTCAACCAAACGAATCTAGGCTATGCAGGAGGCAACAACGTAGGCCTTCGGCGGGCAATTGCTCTGGGCGTGCCCTATTTCCTCGTGTTGAACAATGACACGGTTGTCGACCCTGATTTCCTTCGGGAACTCTTTGATGTTGCGGAGTCTGACAAGACTATCGGAGTAGTCGGACCAGCAGTGTACGACTATGGGATCAAGGACAGAATACAAGAGTTGGGAGGAAAGATACTATGGAAGTCGGGGCAGGTCATACCCGTCCCAACGTATGATGCGATATCTGGTTCCTTTCCGAAATACATCGAGGTGGACACAGTCTGTGGTTGCTGTTTTCTGGGAAGAGTCGAACTGCTTGAAAAGGTGGGCTTTCTTGACGAGGACTTCTTTTCGCACTGGGAGGAGTATGATTGGCATACCAGGGTAAAGAGAAATGGCTACAGAGTGGTCTATGCTGGAAATGCACGGATCTGGCACAAGGCAGGGCAGTCCAGCAGAAAGTTGACTGGCTTCAAGGACTACTACAATGCGAGGAACCGGGTCCTGTTCATGAAGAAGAATGCTAGCCGCGGACAATTGCTCTTATTCTTGGTGTATCTTTTCGGGTTCAATTTCTGGACGATAGGATTCGGATTGGCTGTTCATCGAAGGAATCCAACGGCATTCCTCAGCTTTCTGAAGGGTACGGCTTCTGGTGTCGCAGCATTGCTGGTCTCCCGTTGATTGTCATATCCAGAACGACGACCGCAAGACAATGATATAATAACCATGACCCATCGTCAGCCAATTACTCCTGCGGCCCATCTGGATGACTTTTCTAGAGGTGCAGAGTGGTGTTTTCGCCGACCACCAACCGCTCGCCTTTTGGCAGAAGACCGTTTGAGCTCAGTATATGAGAGCCTTTGCCGATCATGCTCCTGACCAGCTTCCTCTCAACGTCTATTGTGGTGTCCTCCATCACAATCGAATCGTCGATCTCAGCAGCAGCAATCTGACAACGATCGCCAATAGCAGTGTATGGACCGATGTACGCATTGGGACCAATCTTGCAGTTCTCACCAACAATGGAAGGGCCGCGAACGACAGACCGTCCCATTATGAGCGATCCATTGCCAATTCTGACACGTCCCACGACTGTCGCACCCTCTTCAACCCTGCCTTCGTTCAGCGATTCGATGCCGTCTAGGATCAGGTGGTTCGCCTCAAGAATGTCTTCTGGTTTCCCCGTGTCTTTCCACCAGCCTTCCACGCGATAAGGCACCACTTTGTATCCCGAGTCAATCAGCAATGAAATCGCGTCAGTGATCTCGAACTCGTTCCGCCAGGAAGGTTTGAGCTTAGGATACACCTTGAAGAAGGTCGGGTTGAAGGCGTAGACGCCTATGACAGCCAGGTTTGACCTAGGTTCTCTGGGCTTCTCAACAGTCCTCAGAACGGTCCCTCCGTCAGGAGACAACTCCGCGATTCCGTATCTCTGGGGCTCCTTAACTGGGCACAATGATATGACACAGTCTGCCTTCTCCTTCATCATCTTCTCAGGAATCGCCGCTATCCCATTCTTCAAGAGATTGTCTCCCAAGTACACGACGAATGAATCCTGCCCTATGAACTGCTTTGCGCAGTTCACCGCATGGGCGATCCCCTTTGGCTCACCTTGGACAATGTAGGTCAGCTTCACACCGAATCTTGAACCATCCTCAAGGAACTCTTGAACTTTCTCTGGCATGACGTTGCCGAGGACTACGCCTATGTTCGTTATGCCTGCCTCTCTCAAGTCCTCTATGCAGTACAGAATGTTCGGCTTATTTGCTATTGGTATCAGTTGCTTGGGACCAGTATGAGTCAGAGGTCTGAGTCTAGTGCCATATCCTCCAGAGAGGACTAGACCTTTCATTTCCTAACAGCCTCCTGACACTTCATCATCATCAGACCATTCTCGAAAGAGACCATCTTCCTATTTAACAGCTTTTCGACCTTGGACACATCCAGGCATGAGTTCCTCGGCCGCTTGGCAGGCAAAGACACAGAACTCGAAGGAATGGGCACAGCCAACTTCTCGTTCAAATCGAAGACCTTCGCTATCATCCTCCCGCATTTTGGCCTGTCCAAACAGTCCGGACCTGAAACGTGCCAAGTCCCTGATACATATTTCTCAGCCAGGTCTAGAAGAACACTCGCAAGGTCATCCGCGAACGTCGGCGATATCCATTGGTCCTGAAACAGCGTCGCCTTCTCACCAGCTCTCAGCTTCTTGAGTACCCACGTGACGAAGTTTCCCTTGTCCTCCAACGGGCTCCAGCCATACAACACGGCGGTCCTAGCCACAACTGCATCGGGAAGAGACGAAAGAACCGCTCTCTCTCCTGCCAGCTTGCTTGTCCCGTACACCGAAAGAGGCCTTGGCACATCATCTTCTCTGTACTTTCTAGATTTCGATCCATCAAAAACGTAGTCGGTCGAAACATGCACCAGTCTGGCTCCTATTCTCTTGCACGACCTCGCCACGAGCTCAGGACCGGTCGCATTCACCCTGACTGCCTTCATCGGCTCTTTCTCGCATGCATCAACGTTCGTCATCGCCGCAGTCAGAATCACAATCTCAGGCTTCACCTTCTCGAAAAGCTTCTCGACCTCATCCTTTGACCCGATATCCAAGGGTTCAAGGCGCCAGTCACTCTTGCCGTCACATTCAGGATTGCAGGTTCCGGAGACCTGATACTTGCCCCGAGCACAAGCGACAATCTTGCTCCCCAGCAGCCCAGACGCGCCTACCACCAGCAGCTTCTTCAAATACACGAACTCCTCTGAAAGGCCCAACATCTTACGGACAACTTAATAGTTTATGAGGCTTTTCATGGTGGATACCATGACCGTCAAGATGGGCGACATCGAGGGGGTTCTGGTCAAACCTCTCAAGAGGATTGTTGATGACCGCGGGTGGCTCGTGGAGATCTTCCGGAGGGACTGGCCAGAGTTTCAGAAATTTGGCCAGACATACCTTACCACATGTAAGCCTGGCGTCATCAAGGGCTGGCACTACCACAAGCTACAATGGGACCATTTCGTGCCCATCAGGGGCAACGCGCTCATAGCACTCTACGACTCTAGAGAAGACTCGAAGACGAAAGGCGTCCTTCAGGAGATCGAAGTCTGGGAGAGAGAGCCGAAGTTCATCAAGATACCGCCCTATGTTTATCACGGTTTCACTCCTCTTGACAAGGGTGAGATATGGGTCATCAATACGCCGACCGAGCTATACAACTACAAAGAGCCGGATGAGTACAGGCTTGAGTGGGATGACCAAAGCATAGGCTACTTGTGGCGAAGAAAGATGTGATTGATGTGAAGGTGCTCATAACGGGTGGCGCAGGATTCATCGGATGCAATTTTGCGAGACATATGCTGAAGGAGCGCCCAGAGACCGAAATAACGATTCTCGACAAGCTCACATACGCGGGCAGACTCGAGAACCTTGAGGATCTGATGGACAGAATCAGTTTCGTCAAAGGAGACATCTGTGACAAAGACATCGTCCACAAGACCATGCCTGGATGTGAAGCCGTAATCAACTTCGCAGCCGAGAGTCATGTCGACAGGAGCATTGCCACCCCTGAGGATTTCGTCAGGACGGATGTTCTAGGCGTTTTCACTCTGCTCGAAGAATCGCGAAGAATCGATGTCAAGAAGTTCATACAGATTTCGACCGACGAGGTCTATGGATCCACCGAATCAGGATCCTTCTCTGAGAGAGACACGCTTGACCCCTCGTCCCCCTATTCGGCGAGCAAGGCAGGCGGAGAACTTCTGGCCCGCTCATATGTCCGCACCTATGGCCTTGACGTTGTCGTTACGCGTTCATCAAACAACTATGGGCCTTTCCAGTATCCTGAGAAGTTGATCCCTGTTCTAGTAATCAAAGCGCTCAGAAACGAGCCCCTGCCCATCTACGGCAAGGGCACGAATGTCAGGGATTGGCTCCATGTCGAGGACAATTGCAGGGCGATTGACCTCGTCCTTGACAAAGGAAAACCCGGCGATATCATCAACATCGGCTCTGGAAACGAGGTACCGAACATCGAAATTGCCAGAAGGATTGTCAACCATTTGAAGAAGCCTGAGAGCCTAATCAAGTTCGTCAATGATCGCCCAGGTCATGACTTCAGATACTCGCTCGACTGGGACCGCATCCGTGAAATGGGTTGGAGACCTCGGGTCAAGTTCGAGGAGGGGCTCGCGCAGACCATCGATTGGTATGTTGCGAACCAAGAATGGTGGAAACCAATCGTCTCACTGCCATGATTCCACGAGTCCTCTACTTCCGCATCCCAATAAAGGAATATGCTCGGGTCAAGAGCGTCTCTTTTGGATATTGCGATAGCTTCTTTTCCAGGTCCGAGGTCAACAGATTCGCCCCTTCATACTGGAAGTCTGCATCAAGCCCATTCCTGTTGTGGTTCCTATCCACCTGATTCAGACGCAGTTCATTGAAGTCTCGAGACAAGACCGCTGAGATCTCATTTGGAAGCTTCTTGTTCAGATAGGTACCAGTATAGCGCAACCATCTGTCAACCTCTGGATCACCGAGAAGATGTCCCCACGGAGAAGCTATGAATATCTCCTCGGGGACATGCGCTCCGGAAAGGGCATAGTAGTTATGCCAAAGATGGAAGGATACGCCAGAAGGCCTCGTAACTCTGCGTATCTCCTCAGAGACGGCGTTGAGCTCGGAAACATGTTCGAGAACTGCGTTCGAACAGACGATATCAAAAGTCTCGTCAGAGAAAGGCAGCCTGATTCCATTGTACGCGACCAAATCCTGATGGATCTCATCCAGGTCAAGGCCGGAGATCTTTCGCATGCTATCATAGTAGGAGCGATAGGACCATCTGTTGACAATGGCCTTGACAAGAGATTTCGAGAAACCGTTTCCCTGACCACGATATTCCCTGTTCAACGCCCGGAACCCATTTCTCAAGAAGACTCGCCTTACATCCACTCCAACAGCAAGCTCGGAAGCATTCGACCAAAGTACAACATCTGGGTAATTGTATCCACATCCCAGTACGAGAACCCTAGTCTTCGAAACGTCGACATGACTCAGCTCGGAAATCTCCTTTGAGCGCTTCTTGAAGACGTTGTGGTAATCATGGGCGGCCTGTGTCCTACCCGATGACAGCTTCTGCTTCGCGTACCTTAGCTTTCCCAATCTGCCAAATCTCCCACAATCCCGCGAACTGTACCGAAACCCGATGGAAACTTCACAGCAAAAACCTATCCCAAGCCAGTGAATCAAAGACCATTCGGGCAAATAAGAGATATCATGTTCATTCCACTGCCGGGCTTCTAGTACTGGATGTAAACGTGGAAGTAGGGGCAGTCTGGCATTTCACTCACCTTGCTTCGGAAGGATAGGTTCGAGGGCGCTCCTTCTAAGAACACAACCTCCGTTGCGAATCGAACAATCTCTTCCCAATTGGCCTTTCTCTCGCTTTCCTGGAAGAGATGACCGTGGAACTCAAGAAGTATCCAAGGATGGCACTTTCGAATCACATTTTGGCAGCCTTGAATGACAAGTGCTTCGGCCCCTTCAACATCCAGTTTGATTCCATGTGGCCATATGTCGTTGTCTTCGCAGTACTTGTCAATCGTTGTTGTAGGTACAGAAATTTCGCTTCCCTGACCACCCAGTTGTCCACCAACTATCGAGCTTGTAGTTCCTCCGGTAGGATCGAGAAGGATATTGACCTCTCCGACAGTGTTGCTTATACAGAACGGTTCGATTTTTACGTTAGCCATACCATTCTTCTTGACGTTGTCGTCAAGAACGCTCCTTATCGCTGGTACTGGCTCAAAGGCACGCACTTTGCCAGATTCTCCCACCAAATGCGATAAGAGCAATGTGTACGTGCCATGGAAAGCTCCGACGTCGAAAACGGTGGAACCTCGCTCCACAACCTCGGCCAATTGCCTGATACAGTTGAGCTCCATTTCTCCACGCTCGATTCTCCTCCAAGTACCGTCAAATTGCACAATCACTTGCAGGGGGACGATTGGGTACTTTGTCTTGGTGTATATTCGAGCTCCGAGATTTGCCAGAAGCCATTGCGAAGCAGATGCTGGCCCGAAATCCAACAAATCTTTCGCCAATGCTTTCGGATTGGACAGATAGGATCTGGCGTGGGCGGACAGGTTGGCAAACGAAAGGCCCATGATGTCGAGCACGATGATGCAACTATTCGGCAAAAAGGTTTGTCACACTAGCAAAGGGAATCCCTTCAGGAGAACACCACTCCAGAAGACAACTCAGCGAGCAATTGAGATGTTGCAGGTTCTCACCTCTGGGAATCCTGAATCATATCCTGGACGGCGTCAGCTGGGCCTTGTCTGAAGTTGAACCCGGGGCCGAGAAGAGGATCTCTTATTGGAGGTTGCCTGAGCCAAATACGTGCAGTAACCTTCTTATCGAGGCAACGTTCATTAGCCGTGAGACTCGCAATGATTATCTCCAGGACCCCTCTGAGAGTTGGTTTCGCCGGCGGCGGCACCGATATCCGTGATTACTACAAGACCGGGTACGGAGCTGTGGTCAGCTCCGCAATCAAGAAGTACGTCTATGTGACAATAAACAAACGTTTCGACGATGATATCAGGGTCAGCTACTCCAAGACGGAGATAGTGGACTCCGTTGACAAGATCGAACACGGAATTGTCCGCGAGGCACTGATGAAGGCAGGCATCAGGAGCGGTGTGGAGATCACCACGATCGCCGATATCCCATCCCGGGGCACTGGCCTTGGCTCGTCGTCAGCAATCGCCGTCGGCCTCCTCAACGCGTTATACGCTTTCAAAGGATATCGAGCATCCCCGAAGAAGCTCGCCGAGGAGGCTTGCGAGATAGAGATCGAGAAGCTTGGAGAGCCCATAGGAAAGCAGGACCAGTACATAGCCGCATACGGAGGCATTCAACACATCAAGTTCAACGCGGACGAGACCGTCACCCTCGACCCGGTCCTATGCCCTCCGAAAATAAAGCGAGACATCGAGAACCACTTGATGCTCTTCTTCACAGGAAAGACCCGAAAGGCATCGGAAGTACTCTCAGGACAGAGGAAGAACACTGGCGCGAACACTGAGACTCTCAAAAAGATGAGAGATCAGGCGGAGAGGCTCTTCCATGAACTCACCTCGCTGCAGGTCGACAAGCTAGGACATGCGCTCCGAGAAGGGTGGGAGCTGAAGAAGTCCCTTGCCAAAGGCATCAGCGACAACGAAATCGACAAGCTCTACGAGAAGGCTCTTGCGGCTGGAGCGGTCGGAGGCAAGATCACTGGGGCAGGTGGAGGTGGATTCCTCGTGCTCTTCGTACCTCCAGAGAACCACTGGGCGGTTCGGAATGCTCTTCCGGGACTCAAGGACATCGAATTCAAGATAGAGCCCCAGGGCTCCAAGATAATCTATGTCGGAGATGATTTCTGATGGGAGATGTTGATTCACGAGCTGTCAAATACCTTAGCGAAGTAGCGAAAACCCTTGGATCTATGGAAAAGGATTGGCCATACAAAGCCCAGGAATTGGTTACTGCCCTTCTGAAAGCACGAGATTCTGGGAAGAGAATCTACATTTGCGGAAACGGAGGTAGCGCATCCACCGCATCTCACATGGCGTCCGATCTCAACAAAGGTGCCAACCGGAAGGATGCCCCGAGGTTCAAAGCGGTTGCTTTAACAGACAACATACCCGCGATGCTCGCTTGGGCAAACGATGCGTCCTATGACGACATCTTTGTGGAACAACTTAGGAACCATCTCGAGAAGAGGGACATGGTGATAGGCATCAGCGGTTCTGGCAATTCCCCGAATGTGCTGAAGGCCCTGCACTATGCAAATGACCAAGGTGCTGTCACTGTCGGATTGACAGGATTCGACGGCGGCAAGATAGCGCA
>Ga0315296_10000482_pt1 | contig 36343 bp, 28 predicted proteins | sample YL17G14_18_MG_FD_203921 | JGI IMG/M metagenome (GOLD analysis project Ga0315296, IMG submission 203921) | Sediment microbial communities from Yellowstone Lake, YNP, Wyoming, USA - YL17G14_18 | ecosystem: Environmental > Aquatic > Freshwater > Lake > Sediment | place: USA: Wyoming | collected... | reverse complement strand
CAGAGCCAGTTCAAATTCGACCGTAAGAATCAGGAACGGCCTGTATGACCAGATATCGTTATTAGCAACCGGCTGGGTAAGCAATTGCCAACCTTTTAAGACCGTTGCGGTTAAGAGGACTATTGCCAATATCTTTACCACAATATTCGATGCCTTTTTCATATTTTGGTCTCTGGCAATCATTTTTTAAACCGACCCAAAACGCCCCTTTTAAGGGCTCCGAACATTAAGCTTCTATTACTTAATGAGAGAAATGCCCAAAATCTCTCATGGAAAATTTTGAATTTTTAAAACTTTTTTCGGGCAATTCCATAAGTCAAGACGTTTCCGTTAGTTACGGACGAAAAATATTTTTTTCTCAGCCAATTTGCAGATAGTCTATTTATTTGACAACGCCGCCTCCGGTTATTCTGACATTCTGTACTATAGCAAACCTTCCCAGTTCAGGGAGTTTGTCAAATGGATCGACACACATAGGAGAATCGAGCTTAATTTTCACACTTGCGACTTGTGAGTCAGTAAGCTGAACAGCGTTGGTACTGATGACCTTAAGATTAACCGGGGAGATTATTTTTGATATCTCCTCTAACTGTGCCGAACAACGCCGGGTCCCACATAAGATATCTATTTTGCCGCCGGGTCTTAATGGCTCGGTACCTATCCAGAAAACATCTGCAGTTAGATTATCTGTAATTAACGGAGGGTAGCGCATGTCAAAACCCACCTGGCCTCTTTCGACATTGGTCGTGTCTTCCAGAACAATGGCAACGGATTCTCCGGATTCGGCAGTTGCCCTTTCTCGACCTGATACTTCTATAAAAAGGACCTTTGTGATGTAGTGGGTCGGGCCAAAGGTAAGTCGACGGTTCTTAAACAGCTTGCCGGAGGCGACTTTGCCTAAAATGAAGGTTTCACCATCGGTAACATAAGGACATTGAACTATGAGTCGTAGTGGTAGTCGGGACAGATTCTTTTGACTGGAGAAATAATCTAATGATTCCGTTAATGTGTGTGACTTATTCCATTGCATTTTATTGCTTTTTTCTGTTATATTTTCGCCATGTTGTGCGGAAACGGGAACAATGGCGATAATTTCCATGTTAAGTTTTTTGAGAAAGTCAGTTATTTCTTCAGATAGTTCCCGGAACATGAGTTTATTGTAGAGCTTTATATCCATCTTATTTACAACAACAAGGATCTGTCTTATTCCGAGCATGGCTATCAAGTAGGCATGCTGATAGGTCTGAACAAGTGGTCCTTGTGATGCGTCAATAACCAATATTGCGGCATCTGCTCTTGTTGTTCCTGTGACCATATTTTTCAGAAATTCCTTGTGGCCTGGCGTATCGATAAGGGTATAGCTTCTTTTGGCGGTTTTAAACTCGACCTGAGTGGTATCTATCGTGATACCTCCAGTCTGTTCTTCTTCCAATTGATCTGTGATGAATGCAAATTCTTCTTTGCACCCGAGTGCTTCAGATTTTTTGATCTTCTCTATGACGTTTTTGGGCAGACAGTTAGTTTCATAGAGCAGTCGCCCGATAAGGGTACTTTTGCCATGATCTATATGGCCTGCGACCACGATTCTTAGATTTTCCATAGCCTGTTCTTTTTACATGTATCCCAGGGCTCTTAATTGCTGCATAGCGTGAGCAGCTTCTTTATCCTGGGCCCTTCCCTGGCGCTCCGCAATTTTTGTGTTTTTGAGTTCGTGTATAATCTCATCGATGTTGCGGGCGTCAGATTCGATAGGCTCACAACATGGAGTACATCCTATGCTTCTGTATCTTTTGCCATGTTTTGAAAAGTAAAGCTCAACTGTCGGAATATTTTCTCTTTTGATATATTGCCAGATATCCAGTTCTTTCCAGTCAAGCAAGGGGTGAATTCTAATGTGTGTATTCTGCTCTGCTTTCGATTCAAAGAAATCCCACAGCTCGGGCGGCTGGTCAAGGTAATTCCATCTAAAATTATCATCACGAGGCGAAAAGTGTCGTTCTTTGGCACGAATGCCATGCTCATCACGGCGTATTGCCAGCATAATTGCATCGAAATTATGCCGGCTTATAACCTGCTTTAAAGCTTCTGTCTTGAGCAAGCTACAACAGGATAATTTATCGGTATGGTTTATTTTTTTCGGAGCCGTGGAGGTGTTTTTTGTTACGATCAGGTTAAGGTTCCACAGTTTGGTCCATTTTTCACGAAAGGCATACATGCATTCAAATTTTCTGCCAGTGTCAATATGGATTACGGGGAATGGAATTATTCCCGGGAAAGCCTTTCGGCACAATGCCAGAAGTACAGTGGAATCCTTACCCATTGACCATAGGGTGGCTATTTTTTTGAAGTGGCTGTAAGCTTCACGAATAATATATATGCTTCGGTTTTCAAGCTCATCAAGTCTATTCATTTTACCGGCTCCCAAGTTGATTTTTTTACAAAAAACAGTATGTCAGCAAATCTTGCCTCATAAAAGTAAAACAATAGTAAATGATGTGGCAAGACTATCTATAGGTATTGAGGTAAGCTATTGAGACCAAACGACTGGTTCAGGAAGTGTTGTAAACGATACAACTCACCTGTCTATCATTGGTACAAGTGGGAATTTGGATACAGGAACCTGCTTTACGGTCTCGATAAAGATGTGCATCTTTATAACCGGGTGCTTAGTCCCCAGGAGTTTCAGAGCTTTACAACTCAAATATGCTAACGGGATTGATTGCCCTCAATCCAGCCATGACTTGTCAAACTTTAACGGAGTGGAAAGGTGCCTTACTCTTTCCGGGGGGAACGTAATTCATGAATTTGAACATTCATCGATCTTTGAGACTTGCTAAGAGGCTCGTTTGCCATTTCTTGCATGTCTTTGTTTAAAGATTCTTCATAGATTTTGCACACTTCATTAAAGACACACTCGACTGAGATCTTCTGCATGCATATGTTGCTTCGACATTTTGTTTGACGACTATTGAATGCACTAACACAGGGACTGCACGCTAAGGCTTTCCATACCACATGAACTTGGGGCCCTTTTGGAGCAAACAAGGCGGGCGTCTCAGGACCAAAGAGCACTACTACACGGATGTTAGTCAGTGTGGCGAAATGTGCAGGCCCACTGTCGTTTGTTAGAAGCAAGTTTCCCATCGTGAAAAGCACCATAAGTTGGCGGAAGGTTATCTTTCCAGCAAGAGATATGCACCTGTCTGACCCTACTTTTTCTGCCAATTGATCCGCAATTTCTGCTTCGCTTGGAGCGCCTGTAAACACTATACAAAGTTTGGGATACTTACTCACGAGCTGCCGGCTAAGCTCAACGTAATTTTGGACTGGCCAGCGCCTGACGGGTAGAAGATCACTGGCGTTGGCATTCAGAATAATAGTCGAGGAGAGATCATCCCGTCCTGTCTCTTTGTGAAGAAGTTTCCTGAGTACCACCGCCTCCTTTTGTTTGGGGCGAAATCGTTTCAAGTGAGGCTTGCCAAACTGTTTTGGTATGTCGAGTGCAGGAAGTTCCCAGGTACACACATCCATTGCTCTGACCAGAATCAGGAAAGTCTCTCTGGTATGAAGATGACAATTATACGGTATAGGATGGGTCATGAGGTTTCCTCGATAGGGAGCTTCACCGGCAAATGAGTGAAGGCCAACTCGCCTTTTTGCCCCAGTGAGAAAGCATATCAGGGCCGATGATCGCGCAAAGAACTCTAGGTCAACGGCAGTATCGATCCGCTCTTTTCTCAGTTGCAGAATTGCCTTGAAAAGACTTATGAAGGTGGCGAATAGACTTCCGGTCGATACTGTAAGGATATTCTCTAAAGGCACGACGTCCATGATCTCCAAAATGAAATGATTTCCCTCAAAGACAATGAAGTATACGTTCTCACGCCCAACCCTCTCCGTAGCCTCCAGAATAGCAGAGTATGCAACAACGGTTGCCCCTTGCTCAGCGAGCTTGACGAAAAGAATTTTCTTTATCTGTCCAGGGACTACATGGTGGAACCTGCGAAAAAGCATATGAATGCCACTAAAGAGGAAACACAAAGGTATGCCGAGCCAACGATCTATCTTTCGCATAGTATTCGTGTTCATTTGATATTCCGGCCTTTTGGACGAATTCCTTATGTAAATCCCTGACACAAGATAAGTTATCAATCTTATATCTTAGCGAGTTTTCTTACTTCATTTGATCCAATAACTTCCTTGGTCTTCCACTGAGTGCCTATTAAGAGGCGCTGAACTGGTTGTTAAATGTTGTCAAGACTTCGGCCTCCATAGCAACTAGTTTGGACAATAGAGACGCGATGCTCAGCAACAATATGACACTCGTGCGAATCAGCGTCGAATAATTTATGATTTGCACGGTTGACCTGTCTGACCGGCCACCGTTGACATCAAGGCCTTGATAAAACACATAGGACAAGATGAGTGTAAACAACATCGCCATTTCGATACTGGCCAGCAAGCTCCCAGCGACATAAATGCCACCGTGCTCATCAAACCTATTCATTTCACCGGCTCCCAAGTTGATTTTCTTTACAAAAAACAGTATGTCAGCAAATCTGGTCTCGTAAAAGTAAAACAATAGTAAATGATGTGGCAAGACCGCGTAAGTTCATCTGTGTTTCATCGATGCATTCGAAGGTGGGGACATCACCCATAGTGTCAACAGATTTTGAATGGTTTCTACTAAAGCTGCAGTGAGTTTTTCGCATTTTGCTTGTTTATCTGCATTCGATGTCTCTCCGGTCATGGAAATACAAAAATTTTACAGAAAGAAAAAGTCTCTAAAAAACAGGGTTTTTGGCCTCGATAACATAAAAGAAGGGCAAAACTTCCTGTTGTGCCTAAGGGTCATAAAAGACTGGTGGATCGAGTTGTCTAGTGTGTCCGAATAGACCGGCAGGCTGTTTCAGTAACCACAAGTCTACAAATAGTCTCCCTCCAAAGTGCTTCTTCTTGACCTTTATAAAGCCATTTCTGGTCAAGTCCCTTTCAAACCTGCCATCTTTCCCTAAGTTCATGGTCCATATGCGCATATATTTGGCTAGGTGCCCATCATAATAATCTCCTTCGGAGATATAGGCCAATCCCTCATAATATGCGATGTCTCGATTTGGATCGTAAATATAGTTGGGAAGATCCGAGTAATAGTTGAAAGAATGAAATGTGACTGCATGTGGATGCAGGATGATATCGGTTGCAGGGTTGAATTCAATATACCTTAGTGCCTTTTGACATTCCGCTTTAGAAGTATTCTTGGCGATGTTAGTCAAATAGAATACGAGGTTTGAAGTGATGAATACCGCCGTAAGTACGATCGCTGACTTTCTGCCAAAAAGAGTAAGAAAGTCTCTGATTCCATAAGACAGAAGTGTCAATAAGATGGGCACTACAAAGATCAGATAGCGTACATAGTAGAATGGAGTCTTGAAAGAGATCAGGAATACAATCCCCAACATTAGGAGCACTAACCATGAGAGCTTTAGCAAGGACTTGGTGCCGTTGGCAAACTCCAGAATAATACCACCTATGCTCAGCCAAATGGCGAATAGCCGGATGAAACCGTAGGCGAACCAGTTCAGCACAGTGAAGCTGCTATTGTAGTTTTGTGACGTAAAGAACCAGACGTAGTTGTCAATCACATCTCTAATGGGATTAAAGTGCAGCCAAAAACCCTCGCTCGCTACCTTGCCATACTGCTGCACCATCACTATGAACCAGGGGAGATAACAGAGCGAAATGCAGGTATAGGATATTGCTGCATACTTGAAGTTGCTATGTCGGAAAGCAAGGCTAAGTTTGATGTAGTGGGAGGCCGGATACAAGATGCCTATAAGGGTGGCGAACACTATGGCGGCCATGACCACTGTGAAAATGTTGTGTGTATAAAGACCTAAGAGAGAAAAAAGAATGAAATATAAGTATACGTCTAACCGAGCATTGCTACTCATTCTGCAGGCAAAGTAAATCGCGGCAGCTGCAAATGTGGTTAACATCGAATAGGCTCTGGCTTCTTGAGAGTATACGATGAGCAGGGGATTGATTGACGCAAACAGTGCAGTTAATAATCTGTAGGTTGTATTGCTGAAGACGAGAGTCGAGAGTAAATATGTGAAGTAGATAGTCAGCATGCCAAAAGTCAAGGAGAGCATTCTCACCGAGATGGCACTCTTGCCGAATACTTTCATCCAGAGATTAAGAAGAAGTAAATGCAGGGGGGGATTGGTATCATTGATAGAGATGTCAACAATCATTTGTGCTGGTTGTGAGGCGGCGTTTATCGAAGCGGCCTCATCTCTCCAAATATCCAGGAAGTCTATATGATATAAGCGAAGAGCCAATCCCAGGATGAATATGAGAATCAGTAGGAGCTGGTATTTACATTTTGGTTGCAATGCTCTGTTCATATGTAGCTGTCACTGCTCCATCTGATTAACCTTTGTGGCAATTGGGTGAACACTGGCGATTGACAGTCGAATCCGACATTGGCCGGGATTGGTGCCACGTCCATATTGAGTTGAGAGAATAGTTGATCAGCATACCTATTGATATTCCAATGACGTTCGCTAGTATATCATAAACGTGCATGAGATATACCAGTATCAAAAAGACCAGGTAATTTAGCGAACCTGCCAGGGCGGCAACCACATGGAATCGGAACAATCTGCGATAAACCGGAATCGTTACTCTACGATACTTGAATGTCCAAACGTCGTTTAGAAAGTAATTTGAGAGAATCGAAAGTTCTATGGCAATCGGACAAGCCAGTGCAATACCAAAGCCGATCTTGCGCGTCAAGAGGACATAACTCCCCAGATTTACCAACAATCCCGAAAGCCCAACCAAGGCGAATCTGATGAACTCCTCAGACTGGCGAAGCCGGAGCTTGACCACGTTTACTAGGAACTCCACTAAGTCCCTCGAGGTTAATTTTGATTCTCCGTGTGTCCTGCCGCGGAACGTCATAGGAACTTCAATGACCCTCGCGCCGTGCCGTAACAGTTCCCACAGCGCAGAGGATTGGAACGAGTAGTCTCTTGTGGGGAGATATCTAAAGTCGCATTTGTTCAACACCTCGACCTTTATGCACCTGAACCCAGATGTACAGTCATGAATTCTCGGGAGACCGCCAAGAAAACGGATCATTCTGTTTCTCACAAGACTCATAACTCTACGCCTTCTGGAGAAGTCAGGCGTTGATCCTCTTGGGGCGAATCTTAAGCCAATTACCAGGCTGAAGCCATGATTAGCAAGATACGCAAATAAAAACCAGTCACCCATTTTTGTTAGGATGCCTTTCGTAATTTTGGATTGTTCGAATTTGCTTTCGTTCATAAACAACAGCGGCCGTGTACATGGGCTCACTCCTAAGAGCGTCGGTCTCCGATTGACAATCTTGAGAAGACTGTCGATTGAAATAGTAAAGAAACAATAATATTCGTGTAACATGAAGCACCCAACCTGAACAGTAAAAGAAGATTAAAACCTGATACTTTGTGCTAAGTTCAGAATTATGTGATCTCAACAAGATGAGTGCTTATATTGATGGGTTGCTGCCCGGATTTTGCATTTGGTCTACATTTGTGGAGTCAGCACAAGTCGGATAATCACCTCGGATTGTTGCTGTTCTTTATCAGGCAGGTGCGGTACTACAGGGTTTAGAATTTATGCAATTCTACATCAAGAGAATTTACAATTCTTTTACTTTACGTGTAATGAATCTTGCATTATTCGTTTTTGTTATTAGTTTCTGAGAACTACAGCAGTTGAAATTCAAAGAATGAAGAATTTTGAATATCATTTTTTATCAAAGAAGGAATTAGGGGCGAGTTATGAGGACCATTATGCGAGTTTGCTTGACAAAGACTTTTTATCGTATTCTGGCCGGAGCATTAGCCATTTTTTCCCTTCATGGCTTTTGTTGGGCGCAAATCATATGCTTGCCTGGAAAAGGGCCAGATTTGAGCACAAGTGCACAAAATCCGCTATTTGTCACAATCGATATAGCCCAGCAGAAACAGACGATTCATGGCTTTGGCGCTTCTGACTGTTGGACAGTCCAGTTCATAGGTCAGTGGCCCTTGAAGAAACGTGTGGCAATTGCGGATCTGTTGTTTGAGACAGGTCTGGATCCCAAGAACAACCCAAAAGGCATCGGACTGTCTATCTGGCGTTTAAATCTTGGAGCCGGCAGCAATCGGCGTGAGAGCATTCATTCGGTCTGGCGCAGGGCCGACACCTTTTTGTCAGAGGATTTCAAGCATTATGATTGGTCTCGCCTGCCCGGCCAGCGGTGGTTTTTAAAGGCCGCAAAGCAGCGGGGAGTGGAGCAGTTTGTACTTTTTGTTAATAGCCCGCCGATTCACATGACGAAGAATGGCAAGGCCTTCTGCGACAATAATTCGGGCAGCACTAATTTGTCGGATGAGAAATTCACTGCCTTCGCTTCCTATCTGGCGGATGTTCTCAAGCACTTCCAAGATGAGGAAGGATTCTCTTTTGCCTACGTTAGTCCTGTCAATGAGCCCGAGTGGGACTGGACGAATCCCGTACAGGAAGGCTGTCGGTACAGCAATCAGGATATGCTTCTGCTTGTGCATTTGCTGTGTAGAGAGATCCATCAACATAACCTGCCTACACAGATATTGTTTCCCGAATCCGGTGAGATTGACTACCTTTATCTGAACAAATCCGGTCGACCCAATTATATCGATTACTTTTTTAGTGCCTTTGGGGATGCTACCGTCCACGACATACTGGGTAACAGACTTTGTGGCCACAGCTACTTCACAGATACTCCAGAAACCGGTTTAGTCGTAAAGAGAAAGGGATTGGCTGAGAAGCTTTCTCAGTATCCAAATCTGGAGTACTGGATGACGGAATACTGCATTCTCGGCGATGAAGGCAAGGGTCGAGACCTCGGGATCGACCCAGCGCTGCATGTGGCGAGAGTCATCCATTATGACCTAACTCTGGCCCAGGCGAGCTCTTGGCTGTGGTGGCTGGGGATTTCAGTTTATGACTATAAGGATGGCCTGGTATATGCGGACAAGTACTCCAGGGACGGCAACTTCTATGATTCCAAAATTCTTTGGGCCTTAGGGAACTTTAGCCGATTCATCCGGCCAGGTATGAAACGCGTGGCGGTATGGAGGTCCGATGGCGCCAGCCCCAAAGATACAGTAGAAGGCCTGCTTGTTTCCGCCTACTACGACAATGATCATCATAAAATCGTGATAGTGTTTGTGAACTATCGATCACAAAATGTACCTGTCAAGCTGCAATTCGCAAATACCCAGCGTGAAGATTCTGTCCGAGCGCTGATTCCTTATATCACCAACTCAGAGGAAAGCCTGACCGCCTGCAAAGAAGTTTCGACACAAAACGTCTTGTTGATTCCGAGTCGCTCAATAGTAACATTTGTCACGTCGGCAAAAGGTGCGGAAGGCGTGACTGCGAAGTGACCGAGTAGTCTGACCAATATATCCGCGTTCCTAAGTAAGTCGTTTACCGATTACATCCTCGAAATGGTACCGACGCCTGACACGCAAACTAAAACGTGGAGATCCCTCTGGCCTCCGTATGGCGCATGAGACGGAACAGTTGTACCAATCGCCTTCGAGTGGCCAGAGCATTTATCTAAATTGCCTTATATGTTCAAGGATTTAGCCGACCTGACCTTTGGCCTTCCCGGGATTTCTTCTATCAGATTCACCCGCTCTTTGGTGGTCAACGGAATAACAGTGGCCGTGCCCGGCTCAGCGAGCACGAGACCTTCTTCGGCACGTTCGGTCTTTACATACGCGAACGGCCAACTAAGCACAAACTCATCTACAAGGCAGATCCAGCTGACACAAAACAAAAAGATGATGTACGGAATCAACAGTGGAATCAGAAGCAGATCTTCCGGTCCTGACGGATTCTCTTCCTCTCTGTTCAGGCACCACACCAAGATTGCTGTAATGCCGGGGGTTGTAGAGACAAACAGCCAAAGTAGGGATGAGAGAGTTTCATCGAAACAGGATGTCCTGAAACCCAGAGCGGACAGTCCCCTCAGGGGAATTAATGCGACAAGCAATCCAGACACAACTGCGCAAGTTAGGCTTATGAGCACGTCAAGCCGCTTAAAAAACGCTGCTTTCTTCATCTTTAAGATGTGGGCAGCATTTGCGCGCCAAACCTGCATCCACCCTCTGGTCCATCGCTTTCGTTGGCGAATCAGGGACCGTAGTGACGTGGGCGCTTCCTCCCAGGATTGCATTTGAGGAAGCACGGCAATCTGATATCCTGCTGCGTGAAGCTTGACAGCGAAATCAATGTCTTCTGTTAGAACATCCTCGTTAAACGGCCCGAATTCGTCAAAGACCTCTCTTCGGAAAAGTGCATGTCCGCCAGTAAAAGTGGAAAATCCGCCAATTCGCCAGGCACCATAAATGCAGAGTCGTTCAACCACGTCACGCTCAAGCGCCACCAATCGTGTCACCACATTGTGTGTGCGATTGATCGTTCTGCACCACCCGCGGACGCATTTTACGCCGGGAGCTTGCAGTTGAGCAACGGCGTGACGAAGAAGGTCGCTGTTGAGAGAATGATCAGCATCAAATATGCCGATAATGTCCCCTGTAGCAAACTGCAAACCGTAGTTAGTCACGGCGGCCTTGCCTCCTTTTCGCGTCAGACGCTGCACAGGTACGATTCGAGGCTCTTGCCTTGCAAAGGCCTGAATAATCTGTTCGGTCCTGTCCGTACAAGCTGATTCATACACGTAAATCAATTCCAATTTGTCTGGCGGATAGTCCAGCGATAACACAGAAGGAATAGTCCTTTCCAGTACTGCCTCCTCATTATAAGATGGGATAATCAATGAGACGCGAGGCAATTCATCCGGTAATCTGTCATATGTATTCTGTTTCTTCAGCGCAAAGAACGCCAGTAGATATGACCTTGCGGAACAGAAGATGATCACTACAAATACAGTAGTTCCCAAAAACATATAATATCTGGGGTAAATTTGTTCCGGCAGTAAGAGCGCCAGTAGATATATCGTTACAACGAGAAGGTGATACATGATATATCTGGAATTCGTTTCTTCAGTAGCCTTAAGCTCCATTTTCTTACCTGCCCAACACCAGAAGTACGATGGAATCTTTTTCCATTGACCATAGGGTGGCTATTTTTTTGAAGTGGCTGTAGGCTTCACGAATAATATATATGCTTCGGTTTTTAAGCTCATCAAGTCTATTCATTTCACCGGCTCCCAAATTGATTCTTTTGAAAACACACAATATGTCAGCAAATCTGTCCTCGTAAAAGTAAAACAAAAGTAAATGATGTGGCAAAACCATATAAATGTATTTGCGATTTACCAATACATCTAATAGAGGCTGAAACGTCACTAATACTAATGATGTTAACAGATTTTGTCTGGTTTCTGCTATGGCTTGAGGGAGTTTTATATGCCGATTGCTTGCCAAACTTTTTTTTCATTTATTGAGAGTCCGATAAAGTATTACTACATCAACGGATATCAAAATTCTATCAACATTTTGGGACTTTATTTCGCCTTAACCTAGGGAGGTGTATATAAACTTTCAAAATATTTAATTTAATCAACTTTTACTTTACTTTTGTCGCATCTTATAAAAGTATCTGTCATTACGAATAATATATAATTTATTCAACATCGGAGGAACGGATTAACAATGATTTCAGGGAGCAAATGTATCTGAAGAATGATTAAGTAGGAGTTCTGGTGTAGCAGCAAACTGAGGTCATAGCTGTTGCTTTCAAATGCGTTTCGCGTTGGAGCAAGAGTATGGTCGAGCAATTTGCATTATATGTTGGGTCTAACCATCAGAGGCAAAACCACCTCCACCGTAATCTTGAGCTTTTAGGGATTGAGCTGCACGGAGCACACACTATATACGTAGCAAAAGAAATGATGCAAAAGTGTTACTATCGTTTGTTTGTTATGAGTTACAGCACTTTGGGCAAAGAAATATTTAAGTTTTGTTCCTTTATTCGCTCCTACAGTGCTCACAATATAATAATAGTCTTGATGAGCAAAATTAAAATACATGTTGAGGAACAGTTGTTTGATCATGGTGTAAGGGATGTGGTAGCTGGTAAGCAAGCATCTGCTCGAGCATTAACAAAACGTATACAAGCACATCTTCGTGAAGCTAATTCACATTGGAGCCGAAATAATACGATACTAATAAAAGGCACTGTAATTGATCTTGATCGCAGAGAGGTCCGACATGATGGAAACTGCTACCAACTGCGAGGTATCTTGACTGACTTAATGAAATACTTCCTGGATAATCCGGACCGTATCATTTCCAGGGAAGAACTGCAAGAGTCTCCTATTTGGGCTGATTCGATTTGTACACCTGCCAAAGAGGGAGGCAAAACGTTTGACGTTAATGTGGGCAAATTGCGAAAGGTCATTGAACTTAATCCAGCAAAGCCTCAAATAATAGAATCTGTGCGTGGAATAGGATGGAAACTGGCAATGGAATTTGACCGATAGAGAGGCTTATACATACTGAAGTTTGATGGGTCATTTGATGCTTACACAATCGTTTTAGAGGGAGTGTATTATGTGTAGAAAATTGATTTATTTATTCTGTCTTATTTTAGCACTGGGCCTAGTTCTAACGAGTGTAGCCGAAGGTGCTGACCTTAGTCTTGTCGGCTGGTGGAAGTTTGATGAAGATTCCGGCGATACTGCTGCCGATTCGTCCGGCAATGAGAACCATGGTACCCTATCAGCGACCAACATCGAATGGACAGAGGAGGGGTGGATCAACGGCGCATTGAATTTCACTGGTGGTGATAATTACGTGGTGGTTCCCGACAGCCCAACACTGAACCCAACGGAGGAGATTACCATTACCGCCTGGCTAAAGCCGACTTGGGCCGGGAACAACAGAATCTTGCAGAAAGGATCCGGGGATAACCAATATCGCCTTTTGCGCGAATCCGGTGACAATCTTGTCTTTCATTTAGCTGGGCTTTCGAATGATAAGTTGGTGAACATTCCTTGCCCATCGGAGGGTGAGTGGACTCATGTTACAGCTACGTACGACGGTGCAGCGATGAAAGTCTACTACAACAGTAAATTGGTTGGCGAGGTGGCGACCAGCGGAGCCATAAGCACCAGCACAGGCCCTCTTTATATCGGAACGAAGCATCCAGGAGCACCGGCCAGCGATGGGTACAAAGGTGTAATGGACGAAGTACGGCTTTACAGCCGTGCGCTGACGGAGACCGAAGTGGCGGTGGTTTATGAAGGTGGGACCATCGATGAGCAAATAGCCAGGAACCCGGACAAAGTGCTACAGGAAGCTTATGAAGACCTGAAACAATTCGGCGACTGGCGCACAAACCCAAAGGTCAAAAAAGAGCACGCCGCTGAAATATCCGAGATGCTCTTAATTATTGGGAAAGCAAAAGAGGCCAAAGGCGCTTCCTCCGAGGAGATCCTAAAAGACTATTACAAATTAACTACGCAATTTCCCAATCCCCCACAGGCCATAGAAGCCTTATGCGGAATCGTTATCCTTGATGAGCAAAATGGCCTGGAATATGCTATGAACTTCTTAGAAAAATCCGGCACTGCCAGCAGAATAATTGCCTTTTACGCAGGACTTATAAAGAGCTTCATGGTTAGATCAGATTATGCGAAGGTGGACAAATACGTAAAGCTTTTTATTGATAAAAACGCTTCTTCCGAAAAGGGGCCGAAGCTTATGGCGCAGATTATGAGCAGTCTTGGTCAGATTCCCAGACAAGAGCAACTATATGAGATTGTTGATCGCAGAGTGGCACAAGACCCCAATTCTGTGATTCGTTGTGCGGTTTTTAGACAACGCGCGTTGGCACTTTCCGGAGACAGGAATTCCGGCCGATTCCTAGAAAAGGCTAAATCAGTACGCCTAAGATTTCCCGGGACAAGGCTTGCAACATGTGCTACAGCGGTTCTGGCTGATAACCAGTACCAACAGGGTAATTTTGTTTCGGCCTTTGAGGCATTCAAACCTGGGCTTTTCGCAGAACATCGGTCAGAGTCTGCCATTATCGAAGATCTTAGCAGTATTGTAGTGCTCTATAACGTAAATACACTGCGAACCCAGGGAATAGATTTGGGTAAGGTCTATGAGACCTTAGCTAAATATTGCCACAGCTTAAGCCGGAACGCAGTTGCAGTGCATTGTTACAAGCAAAGCGCAAAAGCCAAAGGTTTTTCCTTGGATGCTTTTGAACGTGCAGCGTCAAAGATCGTTAATTACTGTAACACTACTCCTGAGAACGAAATCTGGTTCTGGAAGGGTCTGTTTGCTGCCGAAGAGGGCGATCTAATGGCCGCTGGTTTGATGTATGAAAGGTTTCTGAAAACAGATGCTACAAGCATCCTTGCAGCAAAGGCATATTATGATACTGCCCGGGCAAGAATTGTCTTAGACCAGTATTCTGAGGCGAGGGATGCTATTGCAGAGGCAAAGCGTATAAGCCCGTGCGAATCAATAATCCAACTGGAGTTGGAACTAGCTGACTCTACTCTTCCCTTAAGAGGGAGTGGAGAGAGTTCTGCAAATACAAAAATGTAAATTTGGTAGGCCGTTTACGTTAAGATTGAATATAGCCAGCAGATATATAGCAAATGGTCCAGGAAGAGGAAAAGAGAGATCAAGTGAAATATTTGCAAAAAGCGATATCGAAGTTATGTATCTTTCAGCATTTTTACAAAGGAAAGTAGTGTATTATGTGTAGAAAATTGATTTATTTATTCTGTCTTATTTTAGCACTGGGCCTAGTTCTAACGAGTGCCGCCGAAGGTGCTGACCTTAGTCTTGTCGGCTGGTGGAGGTTTGATGAGGGCTCCGGGAGCACCGTCTACGACCGAAGTGGCAATGGAAACGACGGTACTATCAACAGTGACCCACAGTGGGTAGCTGGGAAGATAGGTGGTGCGCTGGAATTTGATGGAAGGGGTGATTACGTTGACTGCGGTAATGATGCAAGCTTGGATATTACTGATAAGGTAACGATTGCAGTATGGGTAAAGACAAATGATGCTGACAACGGTCAACATAATCCTTATGTAACGAAAGGTGACCACAGTTACGCGATAAAGCACCATAACTCCAATAGCATAGAATTTTTTATCTACGATGACGGCTGGCATGTAGTCCACTTTCCTGTAGATGGTTCATTTAATGGTGTTTGGCACCATTTGGCCGGAACCTATGATGGAACTAACCTCAGGCTGTACATTGACGGCAAATTGAAGGTTTCAGCTACTCATACGGGGTCTATAACCCACAGTGTCTTCAATGTTACAATAGGGACAAACGCACAGGAAAAAGAGCGGTTTTACAATGGTGCGATAGATGACGTCCGCATCTACAACCGGGCACTGACGCAGGATGAGATAGCGGTAATCTATGCCGACAAAACCACCAGCAAAATCACCAGTAATATCCCCGATGTGGAGATAGCCAAGGATCCTGAGAAAATATTTCAGAGGGCTAATAAGCAGTTGCAGCAGTTTGGTAACTGGCGTACGGATTCCACCATTAGGTCAGGACATGCCAAAGAGATAGCTGACATGCTTTTAGTGATTGCAAAAGCAAAGCAGGCCGAGGGCAACCCGATTAGTGAGATTCTGTACGACTACTATGAGATAACTAAACAATTTCCTGACGCACCGCAGGCCATTATGGCGCTGTGCGAACTCGCTACCATAGATAAACAGAACGGATGGGGATATGCAGCCGACTTTCTGGCAAAAGATGCGACCGGAACCAAAGCAGCTCAGTTTTACGGGACCCTAATAAAAAAATATATGACCGAAGCAGATTATGCAAATGTAGAGAAGTATGTGAAGCTTTTCGTTGATAAATATATGTCGGCTAGTAACGGTTTGGAGTTAGTAGACCAGCTGATGAGCAGTATCGGATCGATTAGAAATCGTGAAGATTTACGCAAGGTCATCGAGCGAAACGTGTTACAGAATCCCGACTCGGAAATATGCTGTGCGGTTTTTGGACACCGAGCGTTGGAACTTTCCAGAGCAAAGAAATTTGACCAAGTTTCGGAAATGGCAAAATGGATTCAAATGAAGTTTCCGGAAACAAAACTAGCTGTGTGTGCCACGGCTGCTCTGGCAGATAATCAGTACAAGCAGGGTAATTACGTTTCCGCTCTGCTTGCATTTAAGCCGAAATTTCTCACACAGGATAGACCAGAGTCTGAGATCATCAAAGATATTGATAGTACGTTAACATTTTATAAGGCAAATACATTGCGAACGCAGGGAATAGATTCGGGTAATGTTTATGAAGCCTTAGCTAAATATGCTAATAGCTTGGGCTTGAATGCCGTAGCAGTACACTGTTATAAGAAAAGCGCAACAATAAGAGGTTTTGACCTTAGTACGTTTGAAGATGCTGCACCAGAAACCATCAAGTACTCCAATAGCATGCCAGATGCGGAAGTCTGGTTTTGGAAGGGGCTATTTGCAGCTGAGGAAGACGATTTAATGACTGCTGCGATGACGTATAAGCGTTTTCTTAAAACAGATACTACAAGTATCCTTGCAGCAAGAGCGTATTACGATACTGCCCGGGCAAGAATGGTCTTAGGCCAGTATTCTGAGGCGAGAGATGCTATTGCAGAGGCAAAGCGTATAAGCCCCTGCGAACCAATAAACCAACTGGAAAGGGAATTAAACAATTCTACCAATCACTTGAGAGAGGGTGGAATTTGAGGAGGTCTATCATGCTATTTAAGAACTCTACACACATATTGCGTTTGGCAATAATACTAATACTTTGTGCAACCGCAGGTTCTTATGGCTATGTAATTAATGCTGATCAATGGCGGAAGTTCGGCAATCAGACGTTATATTTTTTAGGGAGCGACCGATGCCCTGCGCCGGGCTGGCTTAACCGCCGGCATCAGCTAATAAATGCATTTGCTAAACCGAATATGCGGGAAAGTATTTCGGTGGTGGAGTCGTTTTTAGAACAAATGTTGGAAGGCTATGAGCAGGATAGTTTTGCCTGGCAGGGCCGAATAAAGCTCGATATAAATCCTCGTTGTATCTTTGGGCTGTATCTCGTGGATAAATTCCCTGGAACTAAACTGGCAGTCGTAGGGAAGCAGCAGTTTGAACGGTCTATTGAACGTTCGTGTCTGGTAGCACTTGGAATAACAACTCCATGGCAGCAAGTGCTTGAAGCAGAATTAACAAAGACTAACCGGGATTACCTTGCGGGTTTTCAGCCTGAGTCCTTTGACCGGTCGGAAGTGCCTTTTTTGCTGATATATCTTATTGAAAATGGCAGTTCTGAAGTTATTAAGCAGCAAGCAAGAAAACTGCTGTCGGACTGCCTATTGGAACGATATGGACTGGAACCGGCTCTCAGACAATACTGTATTTTACTTGAGCAGGGAGGTATCGCTTTTGACGAGCAGACTTGTCTTGAGGTAGCTAAGCAATTGGAACAGACAGGAGCAATCTGCGATGCGCAGCAGTTGTATGAAAGAATTATTCAAAATACAGATTCAATAGACATTGCGACCGAAGCAGCCAAAAATATGGTACGAATTAAGCTTGCAAACTCTCAGCAAATACATGCCTGGGAAGTTATTGATGTTCTGCGTAGAAGATTCCCAGATATTGAGCTTAAAACCAAGGACTTGAAAGATTTCTTTCCGAATTTACAGACCGACCACCAAGAGAGAGCCAGGCAACTTGTAGGTGAACTTCTAACAACACAAAGGCAAGAAGAAGCCATGCGATTGTGCCAACTTTGCAACGACCTATGGAACGGCCAGGAGCTTTCCATGCAATGGCAAAATGTGATTGATAGTGCAGAACCCGGTGGTATGGCCTGCCAATTTGCCCGTTTGTATCTGGCCCGGAATCTGGTCAATATCGGAAAAGTTAATGAGGCAAAAGATATGTTGGATGGTCTATCTGACTCAATCTATACGACCGTAAGAGCAAGGACCCTTTTGGTTTTGGCGGATACAGCCCAGAACATGGACAGAACCTCTGAGGCAGTTGCCCTTTACCTACAGGCGGCCCGTATAGAAAGACCAACAGCTTTGCCAGAGTGGTTTAAGTCTTTTCAGATTACACAACTGGATGTCAAAAATTTGTCAGCTGAAGAACTAAGCTATCTTATCCCATTCTTGCGCGCTTACAATGAGATGACTGATGGAAACTTTGAGAGAGGAGTCGCGGACCTTTTAAAAGCAAAAGAAATTGCCTGCAAGACACGACGAAATTCCTTGCTTAGCGAGACGAACAAAACAATACCAGCTATGTCGATGCTGGCTTATGTCAAAATGGGTGATTACGCAAGGGCAGAAGAATACGGGCTTCAAGCGATCAGGGATTTTGAAGAGCAAGGAGAGGAAAGCAAACAGTCTACAAGCTTCCTTTTCCAAATTGAAAGAGTCGACAACACACTGTTTGAGTTGTTTCGTGAATTGCGAGCTTTGCAGCAGCCAGGCTCGAAATCGCAATCCGAGCGCTACGCCCGCAATGTCTACATTGCTGTCACAAAGCAAAATCCACTCGATACTGGCCCCAAACCTGCGGAAAATAGTCTGATGTCTATATTCTGGCAGATTAAAAAACAACGGGTGGCACATCTTTTGTTTGCAGAGTATAGCCTGGCTAAAGCGAGACTCACAGAGTCAAGCGGTATCAGGGAACTCCTTAACCTTGAGCCGATTATATTCGCAGCTCAACTTCTTGACCAAGGCTCGTTTGAGCAAATCAGTAAAGCTCTTGTTGCTACTATCCCCCAAGAATATACAAAAGGCCTGATGTACAGATTTGCCAGGTTTTCTCATGAGGTAGGCCAGCCTTACATGACCCGGATGGCCCTGAACGTGGCAGTCCAGCAAATAGATAATACTGGTGGTAATGTTGAATTGTTGGAGAATATTGCTGATATGTATCTTAAGGGCAAAAGCCATCAGAAGGCCATAGAGATCTTTGAGAGGATAGTCGAAGAGGCTTCCGACGCCAACGAAGCACAAGAGGCTCAATTTGAAATTATAAAGGTCTATGCCGAACAGTTAAAACTACACGATAAGGCCATCCAGGAATGTCAAAAGTTCCTCAAAAAATTCTCTGATAGCACAAAGGTAAGTCAGGTGGAATTTCTAATAGGAAAGCTGGCATACCTCAATAAGGACTACACCGGAGCAACCGGGCAGTTGGATAGTTTTCAAAGGAAATATCCGAACAGCTCTGAAGTAGGCCAGGCAATGATGCTCGCAGCGCTGGGCCGGATGTCAGAGCGGGCTACTGATGATGCAATTGACCGCTTTACAGAAATTATCCAGAGGTACCCTAACAGCGATATGGCTGCTCGTAGTAAGCTCCTTATAGGTCATGCATTGGTCTCAGAACAAAAATACTCCCAGGCGTTGGAGGCGTTTAGGCAACTTGTTGAGCAGTATCCAAAATCGCAGTATGTCGAACATGCCAAGAGTTTCATTGAACGGTTGAGCAGGGTCTCTCCATGAAGTGGTCTTCGAACATATTTATACCGTCTATCCTACTAGCATTGCTGGTCCATTTGTGGTCAAGCTTTTCAGTGGCGTATGGTCATTCCGAAGGCGATGCGTCACCAAGGCTATTTGGTCAAGCGCTCACCAGCAACGGTTTTGCCGCTGCATTGGATAGTCATGAAAAACAAAGCACCGGCAGGCCACATGGTCCTAAGCAACCCTATGTGTTGCTTATCGGGATTGAGACGCTTCGTGCCGATCATGTGGGGTGCATAGGGTATTTGAGGAATACGACACCAACACTTGATGCCATTGCGAAAGAGGGCGTGGCTTTCTCAAGGGTGATGGCGACGGCGAGTTGGACGATGCCTGCGGTCATGTCTGTGTTAACATCACTTTATCCCGAGGTACACAGCACTGACAAATACGACAAAAAGCTACCAGAAAGCGTGCCCACTCTTGCAGAGGTCTTGAAAGAGAACGGGTACAAGACAGTTGCATTTGTCAGCAATCCGACTCTTGATGGACGACATGGCTTTAGCAGGGGCTTTGAATTGTACGACGATTTTTCTGTTTGGCTTGATTTTGTTGGTACCGGTAAGTATGTAGCAGGTCATAATACCGCTCCAAATCCAGAGGTGCATCAGACTCTGACCAGTGAGCAACTTACGCGATCCGCACTGTGTTGGCTTGAGCGGCATTACCAAGAGCCGTTCTTTATGTTTGTGTTCTACTTCGATCCGCACTTTGACTATATTCCTCCACCTCCATTCGATACAGTGTTTGATCTCAATTATAATGGTTCTATAGATGGACGTGGTATTGTTGAAGAGCCTCGCAAAAGTAATCGGCCTCCACAGAGGGACCTGGATCACATAATCGCCCTCTATGATGGTGAGATCCGATACACGGATACATACATTTCAAAACTGCTGGATGCATTCGCCAGGTTTGGTATTTTGGACCAGACCCTTGTGGTTATATTCGGGGATCATGGCGATGAGTTCTATGAACATGGCAGCACTGGACATGCACATACGCTATACAATGAACTTATCCACATTCCATTGGTCTTTAGATGGCCATCCGGAATTCCAAAAGGCAGGCGTATCGATGCGCTGGTAAGTCAGGTCGATATCATGCCTACGATTTTGGACTATCTGGGAATACAACACCAACAGGCTATACAAGGCACGAGCCTGAAAGATCTTATTGAGGGACGCGTTTATGGGGTTCATGAGTATGTTTTTGCAGGGGCTAGTAACGGCAAATGTGCAATAATAGGAAACCGGAACAAGATGATCCTAAATCATGGGGTTGGTGAAAAAGAGTTCTACGATTTGTCGAATGACCCTCGAGAACAGAACAGCATTTATCAGGCATTAGATTCTTCACCTTTGGCGGCATTTTTTGAACGCCGGTGGAAAGAGTGGTCATCAGAGAACAAAGAGCTCGCAGCCCGGTTTCCACGAGATTCAGATTCCGATCAGATTCGATTAGACGAGCATCGTTTGAAGCAGCTTAGGGCTTTAGGTTATGTCCAGTAGAAGGAGCGAATTTATGTCCACTATGATGACTCAGCATAATCTCATGGATATTCTTTCAGCAGAACCGGCGATACTGAGTCAGTGCCAACTCCAGAAGGTTCATGAGACTGTGACGCACAATGGTAACAGCAGCCTGTTCGAGGGTATCATCCAGAGTGGGTTGATGTCTGAAGAAACACTGCTCGATGTGCTATCTGAGCGGTTGAGCATAAAGAAGATAGATCTGGCGGACTGTGAACCGACGAAGGAGGCCATAGACTTGGTACCGGTTGAGCTGGCGGTACGGCAATGCTGCCTGCCACTGCGCGTTGTTGATGGCAATCTGGAGATAGCGGTTGACAATCCAATTAACTGCCAGCTATTAGACGATTTACGTCTCTTATTGCACACACGCTTCAATGGTACGTCCTGTGAGCCTGTTTTTTGTCTTGCCTCTCGGGACGGCATCCTGCAAGCTATAAAGAACGTCTATGGCTTGGGAGCCGAAGCCGCTGAACGACTTGTTTCCCAGACCCCATCATCCAACAGTCACGATAGCCGTGTAGCAGAGGAAGAGGACCACTTCGACATAACCACTGACGGTGAGCCTTCCATGGTCCAATTTGTCAATCTGGTCTTAATTGAAGCGGTAAGAAACAGAGCGACCGATATCCACATCGAACCTTTTGAAGGGAAGCTTCGCGTACGGCAGCGGATTGACGGAATGCTGTACGAGGTGCCAACGCCGCCGTCTATGGCGGGCTTTACAGCGAATATTGTGTCGCGTATCAAGGTAATGGCACAGTTGGACATTGCGGAGAAGCGTTTGCCGCAGGATGGCCGGATAAAGGTACGTATTGACGGTTATGACTATGACCTACGGATTTCTGTACTGCCCAGTTTATATGGTGAAGCGGTTAATATACGAATCTTATCACAACATATGAGTTTTATGCCACTGGATCAGTTGGGGCTTGACCAATCTGATATGCCGGTTGTCAAAGACCTTATAGAACGGCCGAATGGTGTGATCCTTGTAACCGGGCCAACCGGTAGCGGTAAGACCACATTTTTGTATGCGTGTCTTAGTCTAATAAACATTATCCATCGTAAAATACTGACCATTGAGGATCCAATAGAGTACCGCATGGACGGCGTAATTCAGATGCAGACTCTGGCAAAGATTGACTTTTCATTTGCCAGGGCCCTTCGCAGTATGCTCAGGCATGACCCTGACGTGATGATGATCGGTGAGATACGGGATACTGAGACTGCTCAGATTACAGTGCGCAGTGCCCTCACAGGTCACCTGGTGTTTAGTACCCTGCATACAAACGATGCGGCCGGCGCAATTGCCAGACTGCTCGATATGGGGATAGAGCCGTTTCTGGCGGCATCCTCCCTGTTGGCTGTGTTGGCTATCAGACTGGTAAGAATCCTTTGTCCGCACTGCAGGCGAGAAGTACGTGTCGAACCATTCATGCTTGAGCAGCTTGGTGTAACTGAATCTGAATGTGATGTTGAGATAATATATGAGCCTGTGGGTTGTCCGCACTGCCGTCACACCGGTTTTTCCGGACGAGTTGGAATATTTGAAATACTACGCGTAAACGAACCCATTCGTGAACTGATTCAACGCCGTATTGCAACAGGCAATATAAAAAGTGCGGCAATAGCAGAAGGAATGAAGACCTTGCGTCAAGATGGCTGGCGCAAGGTCAAAGCAAGCATAACCAGTGTCGGCGAAATCTTGCGAGTGAGTCACGCCGACGAACTGATTAGGGCGAGCAAATAAGAATGGCAATGTTTGAATACATAGCAAAAGCGAGACCTTCAGAAAAGGTGCAGGGGACGATAGATGCAGACTCTATCAGTTCTGCCGCCCAGCGCTTAAGATTTCAAGGTCTGTTCCCTATCCGAATTGAGCCTAAGTCTTTTGCCAAGAGGAGGCTTGCTGTATTTGAGCGGCTTAGTCTAAAAAGAATAGGGCCGGGTGCGCTCTCTGAGTTTACGGACCAGTTAGCGAGCCTGCTTGATGCCGGTGTACCTCTTGAGCGTGCCTTGAGACTTCTTGGGCGTCAGATTTCAACCCCCCTTTTGAAAAGAAGCGTGTTGGAAGTCACTGAGTCGTTACGCGAAGGTAAATCACTGGCCCAGGCGTTATCAATTTATCCGAGGATATTTTCCGGAACCTATGTAAGTATGGTCAGAGTCGGCGAGGAGGCCGGTCTGTTAGCTGATATGCTTAGAAGGCTGGCCAAGTTACTGGATGAAGAGTACCAGTTGCGCAGCAGGCTAAAGACCGCCATGGTATATCCTGTCTTTTTAAGCTGTGTGGGATTAGGCACGGTCATAGTTCTTATGGTGTGGGTAATACCGAAGTTCAGTTCTTTCTTTGCCTCCCTTGAGCATCAATTGCCGCTGCCAACGAGGCTCGTTATAGAGATAAGTTCCATTCTGGCCAGAGCCTGGCCATTCATATTGATTGGAAGTGTGTTGGTTGCACTATCTGCTTTGCGACTGCTAAAAATCAAAACCGTCAGATTCGCGTTTGATAAGCTCTGCTTACGCATACCTGTGGTAGGTGGGCTTATCATCAGAACACAATTGGCACAGCTTATGCGAACATCAGGAATTTTGCTCTCACATGGGGTTAATATGCTCAGTGCTCTTAGTATCACAGGCGACACCCTGAGCAACAAGTTCATTGCCGATCAGGTGCGTAAAGCCCGTGATGGAGTAGCCAAGGGCGAGAAACTCCACGAGTGCTTTTCCGAAAATCAGGTTTTCCCAGCAACGGTGCTTGGGGTGATGGCCGTCGGAGAGGAAAGTGGGAATTTGCCGCAGATGCTCGTACGGGTTAGCGAACAATATGAACAGCAGACTGAACGCCAAATAAAAGCTTTAACAAGTATGATCGAACCCGTGATGATTCTCGTTATGGGTAGTATTGTAGGGTTTATAGTAGTGTCTATGCTTATGCCGATTTTCAAGGTAAGCACACTGGTTCACTAAGCGTTATGGAGATCGAAGTTTTGGACAGGACAATTTTCTTTGTCATTCCGATAGCGTTCATTTTCGAATTTATCGATTCAAGTTTAGGAATGGGTTACGGCACCAGCCTTACACCGATTCTACTGCTGATGGGATTTGAGCCGCTGGATATTGTGCCGGCTGTACTTTTTTCAGAGTTTGTCTCTGGCATTACTGCTGCCTTTTTCCATCACCGCCTGCAAAATGCAAATTTTAAGCCGAATTCCAAAGATACTAAAGTAGCAATAGTCCTGTCATTTTTTGGCATTATGGGCACAATTATAGCTGTGTTTTTGGCGGTAAATCTCCCTGCTAAGATACTTAAAATCTGGATTGGCACCATAGTATTATTTATGGGAATTTTTATCCTGGCTACATTTAATCGCGCTCCTTGCTTTACATGGAGTAAGATTACAATACTTGGAACAATTGCCTCTTTTAATAAGGGTATAAGTGGAGGAGGCTATGGCCCCTTAGTAATGGGTGGGCAGCTGCTTTCCGGAATCGGAGTTAAGAACGCCGTAGGTATTACCTCGCTTTCTGAAGGCGTAATTTGCTTGGTCGGGATAATTTTATATTTTTTCCTAAAACCACAGATTAACTGGTCGTTAGCTACCTGGCTTATGGCTGGCGCTGTGCTTTCGGTTCCATTAGCGGCTTATACCTTAAAAATAATTCCAGAAAAGAAAGGGAGAATTGCTGTGGCCATCATGATGATATGGCTTGGGTGTCTAAATCTTGGCAAGGTTATCTGTAGTTCTTAGGCGGAAAGGAATTCTTATGGTCAAAAGTAGAGTTAGGAAGGCGTTTACCCTAATTGAACTGCTTCTCGTAGTTATCATTATAGGGGTCTTAGCTGCGATCATGCTGCCAAGTTTTTCAGGGCGAAGTGAAGAAGCACGAAGAACACGTGCGAAGACAGAGATAGAGAGTACACTGGGATTGGCACTGGATATGTTTGAAGCCGATATCGGTAGCTATCCGTCGACCGAACAAGGTCTGGATGCCTTGATTAGAAAGCCAGATGGAGCTGACAACTGGCGAGGACCGTACATCAAGAAATCCAACAGATTCGAGGATCCGTGGAGGAACAACTACCACTACCAATTTCCCGGTCAGCACAACACCTTCGGTTATGACTTGATAAGTCCAGGACCAGACGGTCAGTTAGGAACGGACGATGATATTTCGAATTTCGATGAAGACCAGTAATACCAGCAACGGTAAGCTAATTTGCGGTTTTACTCTGATAGAGCTATTGCTGGTGCTTGTTCTCATAGCGATAAGTGTGGCTACAATAGCGCCTCGGGTTGGCGATAGCGTATATGGCTGGCAGGTACGGGAAATCTCCAAAAATATGCTGGCTACAATCAGACTAGCTCGGCAACTTGCTTTAACCAGGCAGGAGATAATAGTTTTTGCTCTGGATACCGCTAGCGCCAGTTTCACCGTAAAAAAGGCCAGCCAAGCTGCCGGTTTGCGTGGTACAAGTAATGAATCTTTGGTTCCAAGACAATTTCTTGGTAAAGGTGCGAAAATAGTCCAGCTTGAAGGATTCAAAGAGATCGGCAGCGAAAAGATCCTCGTATTTTGGCCTGACGGCAGGACAGAAAAGGCACATGTTATAGTGACTGCTGAAAAGGACAGCAAGATAGCTCAATGGCACATTTTCGTCGAGAATGATGGTTCCGCCATTCTCCAAGAGGTTTTTAACAAATGAATAAAAAATTTACCGGCTTTACCCTTATGGAAGCAACTCTTGCGCTTACGTTGCTAACGGTGGGGATGCTGGGTCTGGCAGGGGCGTTTTCGCAAATTGTAACCTCAAATACTGTAATTAAGCAAAAGCAGATAGCTGCCCTTCTGGCGACAACTAAGCTGAATCAGTTGCGGACGTTGCCCCTGGCCGAAATAAGCGAATTAAAAGGGACCTTTGATGAGCCATTTCAGCATTATAGCTGGCAGGCCAGATTTAACTACCAGTTAGATAACGACAAAGTCGCTGATGTATGGTTAGAGGTCAAACACAACTCAGGTACCGCTGTAAAGTTATGGACCCGGATAATGATCGAAAATGCTGAGTGACAAAACGAAACTTTCAAACGGATTTACAATAGTCGAGCTTACGGTAGCGCTATCGGTTTCTGCGATGGTGTTAGCGACTGGGTATGAACTATTTAAAACCTTAAGATCTGTAGGCGACAAGCAGGACAAATTTATGGCCGAGTCAGGGCAGATAATAAATGTTCTGGATCAAATCAGAGAAGATCTGGTACATGCGGTTCCAAAGTCTTACGATCAGGAAGCCGTATTTGTTGGTAATAATATAACCTTTGATTCCGACGAATCTAAGCTGCTTCAGTTTTATTCGCTTGGCGTAACTGACCAGTTTAATGAAATCTGCGGCATGCGTCAGATTCACAGAATTGCGTATGAGTTAGTAAAAGAAAAGGATTCGATTAGTTTGTACCGAACTGTAAGACCGATAGTTGCCAAAGATAACCCTTCCAGTGACCAAAACAAGAAATTAATCCTCGAGAAAATCGATGAAATTAAGATATCCTTTCACGATGGTCGCAGGCTGGAACCCTCGTTTTCTTCAAAGCAGTATCTACCTGTCTATGTAGAACTCGAACTTACCGCGTATGGCCAGACTTGGCCGCTGGCGGTGAAGCTGCCTTGCAGTACAGCGAATATGGAGTAAGACTTATGATACGACAGAACGAGTACCGGAAAGCTCTGGTATTGATTGTGGTAGTATATATTATAGCCTCACTGAGTATGTTAGCCTTCGCTTTGGCATTTAGAAGTAGAATAGCCATAAAGGAAGCGAGCCTTTTAATAGAGAGACTCCAGCAGGACCAACTTGCCCTTGCTGCTTGTACACAAGCACGCAGTATCCTGGCGGTAGATGACCAGAATGTAGATTATCTTGCCGAACCGTGGTCCGGTCAGCACAAACTCATACCGGCTGAAGTAGCTGACCAGCCGATTTATAGAGACGACACTCCGTGGGAGGTGAACTGGAAATTGGTCGATGAATCTGCAAAGATTAACGTGAACCTTGCCTCGGTGGACCTGTTGTTAGGGTTAGAATCCCTTGATGAAGCTGCTGCGGCATCAATCCTGGACTGGATTGACCAGGACGATATACCTAATCCGGATGGTGCGGAGAATAATTATTATTCCAGCCTGGAGTCTGCTTATAACTGTAAAAATGGGCCTATTGATAGTATGGAGGAGCTTCTGCTTATAAAGGGAATATCACCGCAAATTTATTATGGTTTTGATCTTGATGGAAAGATTACTAATCTGACTGAAACAGGTGCTGAAACAGCCAAATTTACAAACGGAGATTCGCAAAATGGTCCTGTTGTTTTGTATGATCTGCTCACAATCTATGGCAATGGCAGGATAAACATAAATACAGCATCGAGGCATGTTCTGGATGCCATACCATTACTTTCTGACGCTGCGGTAAGTGAGATCGTTTCTACGCAACAAAGCGTGACCAAGAGATTTAGTTCAATAGCCGATATACAAAATAGTGACAGTTTCACTACGGCTGACAAACTATTGCTGACACAGTTAGCTAAATTTAATTCAAATCATTTTCAACTCCTTATAAGTATCCGCAAAAAAGGAAACTCCTTTTGGTGTAAATATGTGGCAACTATTGAAAGACAAGGAAAAAACACCCGGGTCTTGAGCTGGCAGCGTAAATCTCGAACGATACTTAAAGACATAACCCATTTTACCGTTAACGATAACGAAAGTGTACATTCACAAGGATTAAAGCAATGACCTCTTTCAAACCGCTACTGAGGGCGAATAGAAGGATTGGGCTGGTCTTTGTGCACGATAAAGGCCTGGACATGCAGGTGCGTTCCTGCAAAGACAGCCGTGTTTATTGGCAGCAGTTTATACATTCTGCAGATATTGAATCTAATCGTAAAAAGGATCATCTCGGCATACCAAGAGTGGCTGACTGGGTGCTTATTATTCCTGCTTATCAGTGTACTACTAGATATGCTGTTTTACCCTCGGCTGACCTGGCAGAGATAGACAAAATACTCGAATTCGAACTGCCTAATATAGCCCCATATAATACCCAGCCCTGGGCATGGGACTTTTCGATCATCGGTCAACAGGAAGATGGTGCGTCAAAGATGCTGATTGTCCTTTCGCCCTTGTCTATAATTGACCGTCACTTAATAACTTTACTATCCTTAGGCATCAAACCCCAAGTTGTCACCACCAGTGCAATGTTTCACACCCTGCTACTGAGCGATGGAAAAACCTTACCAGATTCGAATCCTGTGGGCTGTTTCTTTCTTGATGATGATTACATGGATTTTTTTATAATTGAAAATGGGAAGGTTGCTTTCTTGCGTGGCGTCCGGTTAAAGAAAGAATTTTGTGAAAACACAAGACTTATGGAGGCGGAAATTCAACGCTCTTTATCCACGGTTAAAGAGCACAGATATATCAGCTGTCCTGGCGCATTCCTTGCAATCAATACAAATAATTCTACCACCGATTTTGCTAAAATTGTCGAAAAAGTTCTAGGCATTTCTGTCAAAGAGATAGAATCCACCTCTTTATACAATGAACATTTATCAGTTATAAATAAGCTTCCAGCCCTTAGTTCAGATCACTATTTTTCATCTGCCCATCAGAAAGCTCAGGTCAATCTACTCCCCAAGCATCTAAAGGAGAAACACCACCAAAGTAACAAACGCAAGCAGATGGCACTGCACGCCCTAAAAGTCTGCTTGATTCTGCTGCTGGCGTTTTTATGCCTGAAGACAAATATCCGGCGTAAGAATCGCCTGCTTGAACGGTATGAACAGAGGCTTTCTGCCATCAGTCCTATTGCTGAAAAACTCCAATTCCTTCAGCAGCAACTGGCAATTATTGAAAACCAGCTGCATGGCGGTGTTGCAACGCTCGACATCATCTCCGAGTTATACAGGGTTTTGCCGGGAGATGTAACGGTTCATTATCTTAGCATCGAACAAGATAATAAGGTCGTGGTAAGGGCACAGGCGGGATTGCTTTCACAGGCCTTCGATTGCATAAGTCCGCTTGAGCAGTCAGATTATTTTGCCGATGTAAAGCAAAACTATGCTAATCAACGCCAGATACAAGATAGCGTTTTGATCGATTTCGAAATCGTGGCAAATCTTCAAAATGCTAACCGCAGGAAGGATACAAAATGAATCCTCTGCAACATATTTCTATTAGACACGGTAAACTTGTAATTGCTGGGCTGGTTATGCTGGGTATCAGTGTGATTTATTTGCTTTTTTTCTCCGTGCCTGTACGAAGCTGGCTTGACCTCAACGCTCGATTAGTCCTTACGAAGAAGAAGCTTCTTAACATGGAAGAAGCGCTGTATCGCAGGGAGCAGGTCGAAGCCTTATGCAAAAAATTTGAGCAGCGCATTCTTGCAACAGGTACGGATGCGGAAGAGCTTGGCTTCATGCTGAAAGAGCTGGAAGCAGTTACCCGCGCGAGAAATATTCAGGTTGAAAGTATAAGACCCCTGCCGGCGCAATGGATAGGTAATTACAGGAAATTTCTTGTATTGTTGCAGGTCGAAGGCAGAGTACACAATACGCTCGAGCTTCTGTACTCTATCGACACTTCGCCGAAAATCCTGACAATTGAATCTATAAAAATCCAGGCTCTGAGAGCCGGCCCTAACCTTCTATCCGCTAATATTCTTATTTCAAGGACATCTGCAGGCAGCCAGCTCCAGCAGCAAAATAAGTAGTTTCAGTTTTGTATTTACCGTACATAAGCTAAGTTTTTGTCACTTAAAACATTTACTCTTCTTTTACTGGTTAAATGCCGGCATCCACTTTATTGTTAAATAGTACTTTAATCTTAAGAAATCCTAAATATTAAGCGGATGCAATCGCAATCGTAGTCCCAGGATAGTGTATGTTGCGGCATATAAAAAACATAATCTTTAAGGAAGTTCTGAAAAAAAAGAACGCATTGGTTTCTTACACTACCAGGCTGTGGCAAGGGCTTCGACGTTTCACTCATCAGAATTCGATAACGATAACTACAGCTTTCCTTTCCATAGGCTTATGTTCACTCATCTTATATACGTTGGTATCTCCCCTACCGGAACTGCCTGTGCCAAATTTCGCAGATGAACGACCAATAACATCCAGTGAGATCCAGGCCAGATTCATTGCTCCGATTGAGACCTACACGGGGCTGCTAAAGACTCGTGATTTGTTCAAACCCTCGATACCGATACCGTCTGAAAAAGAAATAGGCAAAACTACAGCTCAACAACTTGCTCAGCGGCTGCAATTTTTGGGTACCAGTGGAGATGAAAATAACCTATCTGCTCTTGTATTTATTCCCGAACGAGGCCCCGGTTCATTCCAGGTGGGTGACAGAGTAGCTGAGTTTATTCTAATAGACGTAAGAAAAAATAGCCTGGTTTTGGAACTCGAGAACGAACAGATAACTCTCAAGCGATAGCTGTGGGAAATAAGAAGATAAATAATTTGAAGGGAGGAAAATGAATTTCTTCAAAGTAACCATCACAATATGTATTTTTGCCGTAATGCTGTTATCTTCACCAATTCGGTCACAGCAGCAATATGTTGATAGCCCTTCGGTATTTGGACCGGACGCCGGGCAAAAACGCATTGACCTGGATATTCTCAACATGGATGTTGAATCTGTTCTCAAGATTATTTCTGACACCAGCGGCTGGACAATCATCCCCTCCCAAAAAGTACGCGGCAAAGTCAGCCTATGGAGCAAAAGCGCAACCGCACGTCAGTTGTTGGATAAGCTGTCGCTGGTGAATAATTACATCTATCGACAAGAAGAAAATGTCATCTACCTGATGACAAAAGATGAATACGAGGAACTCTTTGGACGAACTACAAAAGCTTTTAATCTTAAGAACCAGAGGGCGGAAAACATAAAACAGTTGCTGGAGAACAGTCTGACTAAGACGGGAAGACTCGGGATCGACCCCTGGAGCAATACTATTGTTGTCAATGACACCACAGAGAACCTCGAAAAGATTGAATCGCTTGTTGCGAGACTGGACCAAGGCTTCGTTCAAAAACGTTTTCAACTCGTAAACGCCAGGGCTGCTGAGGTCGCAGAGATACTTAATAAGATTTGTTCCAAAGAGGGTCCCTTCCAGGCCGAGACAAGAACCAATTCTATCGTCGTATTCAACTCTCAGAGCAATGTTGAACGAATCGCCGGGCTGATAGCCCAGCTTGACCAGGATGCGGTCACAAGGGTTTTTCAGATCAGGTTTCAGCAGGCATCTGAGCTTGCCAGGCAGATATCTGATTTTTTCAGCAGCGGCGGCAGCGCCGGCGGCGATGCCAAGAAAGCCGATATGACCAATCAAGTTATCGTATCTGACGCAACAAATCAAATTATTGTCACTGGCAGTGCTTCACAGGTTAATTACATTGCAGGCCTTCTTGAAGAATTGGACAGCAAAGTGGTTACGACGACTATTCCATTAAAACGCCTCAAAGCCTCACAAGTACTGGCTCAGATATTGCATCTTGCCAGCAAGCCGGAGAATATAACGGCAGATTCACAAGGCAACCGGCTGATTATTCGGGACAATACGCATAATATAGAACAGATCCGTAAGGTCATTTCGGAGCTTGATGAGGTTCTTGTTACCAGGGTCTTTTCACTCGAGTATGCTATCGCAGAGGATATAGAAAATGTACTTAGACCATTGGTTACTAACCCGGAAACGCTTCGAGTAGAGCCGCGAACGAACCAAATTATTATCTGTGACAATACATCTCAGGTAGCCAGAATAGAAAACTTAATAAAAAAGCTCGATTGTGAAGATGCATACTTTACGCGAACCTATCATTTAGAACATGCATCAGCTTCTCATGTAGCTGGCATAATTGAGGCATTTATTTCAAGACGGAGTCTTCACGGAACGTATCTGGGTACAGTTGAGAGAAAAGAAGCTGCCACAAGTTATGAACCCAGCGAGAGAGGACCCATACAATCTGTTCGCATTCCTGCTGATACGGGCTCAGAACCGGGCCGGCCTCGCGAAGGTGCCGGCTCAGCCCCGGGCCTGGCAGCCACACAAAGCTCAAGAAAAGAAGTAGCGGCTCCTGCCACTGCAAAACCTCCAGTCAGGCCAAGCCCTCAGGCAGTACCCGGGTCAGAAGCTATTCAGACTGCTGTAGAAAGTCTTGGCACAGCAGGCACGGTCGTAGCTGATGATCGAAGCAATACGGTTACGATTACTGAAACCCTTGCGATACTTACCAAGATAGAACAACTAATAAAAGACCTTGATGTTCCAGTTTACTCGTACAGCTATACCATCAAATATCGTCAGTTGGACTCCCTTGAATTAGACACCAAGCTCGAAAATTTCCTGAGGGCCGATGAAGACAGCTTCTCCATAGACAACCAGACTCATAGCATACATTTTACCACAATACCTTCAATTGCGGAAAGAGTCTTGGAAAACCTTGAAAAATGGGATAAACCTGCAAAACAGGCCCTTATTCGTGCAAGGATTCTTGCTGTAAGTACCAGCACCCTAAAGGACATAGGTATTAACTTTGAATCGTTTTTCGATATCGATGGCGTTGATATTATACTTGAAGGCTCCCTGCCATCCCAAGTAGGCGCCGATCGCGCTGGCTCACTTACTGTACAAAAACTTAACGGAACAGAGTATGAGGCGATACTCAGGGCTATAGAAAGTGACAGCCAGAGTCAGATATTAGCGAATCCACGTATCCTTGTTCTCGATGGCCGACAGGCCGAGGTTAGGATGGCCACGGATGAGCCCTTCACGGAAACGAGCATAGACTCCGATAGTGGCAGGATTATAGAAAATATCCGATTTCTGCAGGTTGGTACACTCCTGCAGGTAAAACCCAGCATCAAGGAAGATAACACTATTGAAATGGATATCGCTCTGGATGTCAGCTCACTTATCGAGATAAGAAATGGCGTACCTGTAGTGAATCGTAATATAGCAACTTCTACTGTGTCAGTAAAGGACAATCACGTCTTGATGATAGGAGGTTTAAGATTCAAGCGTGACATCAATGTCGCTGAGAAAATTCCGGTTCTGGGTGATGTGCCGCTCGCCGGGGGCCTTTTCAGATCTAATAGAAAAGAACTTGCAGACACTGAGTTGGTGCTTTTTTTGCAGCCCACAATAGTAGCAGCTTCACAAGGCAAAGAAGAACCATCACAAAACGACGATTATGGAGCCTCTGAGCAGTTGATGTGGGATACCGTAACCGATGAGGGATACTACAGATAATAATGCTGATTGGGCTATATTGGACGGACTGCCGGCTGTTTTTACTCAAGGAGGCACTTGGCACATTGCAGGTCTGATGGTGATCTTTGGACGGATGGATTATGCGGGCTTTTATGTGCGTGAAACTACCTAAATTAGTTAGAACAGATATCAATCCGCATTTACCTGTTTTGCCATGATGTTCTTAATAACAATCAAGTCGCAAAGTTATAGCAGAGGAAATCCAGCCATAAGGTAACCTTTTTTATTCGAAAATGGCACACGACTCAAAAATACAGCTTGATGAAGATAGGCGGTTGATGTTAATGGCAGCCCGGGATGATAAAACTGCTTATGGCAAGCTATACAGGAAATACTTTACCATTATAACTAACTATATCATGAGCCGTAATGGGCAGTTCGAACCGCCGGAAGACCTCGCTCAGGAAGTATTTGTCCGCGTGTGGCAGAACAGAGCCAGATATCGCCCCGATGCAACTGTGAAGACTTATCTTTTTGGTTACGCGAAAAACGTGCTGCGCGAAAAGCAATCTATGGTTTCCAGAAAAGCATCTGTCGATATTAGCAACTTTTCGAATCCGACTTCTAACCTGCCTCAGTCCAGCGTTATAAGCCAATATGATGATATTATCAAATCAATAAAAAAGCAAATTGCGGCACTACCCGACAAACAGAGACAAACCTTCGAAATGGTTTATATCTGCGGTTTTTCCGCTGCTAAGGCAGCTGAAATTCTTCAATGCTCCCCTCAGTCTGTTTACAACAATTTGTACCGAGCACGGAAAAAATTACGCAAATTAATAAATCCTTCGTAAACACAGATCTTCAGTGGGAAGCCATGTATGTCGGCATGCCAGATAGAAAATAAAAAATTTTGCTTTTCTAAGTGTCTCATATGCAAAGAGATACAAAAATTTCCAAAAAATTTCAAAATTGCGTGAGAGATTTTCGGGATTTCTCTCATTAAGTAATAGAAAGGCATGATTCTGTGAACCAAGTATTCCAGATTGGAATTATGAAATGATGAATCGGTTGGATAAAAGGACAGGATTACAGAAGAACATGAACTGTAAGAAAGTTCAATTTTTGATGTGCTTATATATAGCAGATGATCCTGCACTTACGGGTAAGGAACGCTTAGCTTTCGCAAATCATCTGCGAAACTGCCAAGAATGTGCCAGAGAATACGGAGAGAGCAGATTTGTTATCGATTTAGCCAGAGAGCATTGGCAAGTCAGCGAAGATACTCTTGCTCTTATAGAAAAAGCAAACAAATATGTCAAACCACGGATGACAGTTGAAGAAGCCTGGCAAGACCTTAAGAGCCGGATTCCTGAGTTCGCCCAGTTTGAAAAACGTCAAAAACGCCTGCAATTGTTCCGCAGAGCTGGAGTAGTTGCGGCTTGTTTGGTTGTTGGTATATCTATCTTTCTGGCGTTTTCTTACTCAAAGCCGAAATTTGCCCAGGAATCTATTCCAGAGCAGGTTGTATTTGCTCCAAAGCCGTCTGTTAAGGTCGAACTGATTTCAGACAACAGCAAAGTACTCATTCCCACTGGTTATGAAATCGCTGCTGCAAAAGAACTGAAAAGCCTTATCATCAACGACAAACACCGAATAGTGATAAATGTCGACACAACTCTTGCCGTTGAACCTTTGGTAGAAGGCAGCCGTTTGGGCTGCTTAGTCAAACTCGCTTCAGGAGAGATCCTTGCCCATGTTGAGCATGATGGCAATCCATTTGTAGTTAGCACTGCTCATGGTAAAGCTGTAATTACCGGCACCATTTTTGATATTAAGGCCACAGATATCAGCACGACACTGGTTGTTGCTGAAGGCACCGTTCAATTCGAATCGGAAGAAAGTTTCGTGAAAGTAACAGCGGACCATACCTCTGAGATAGTTGCTCAGTCAGCCCCAACTAAACCCACATCGTGTGATATTGCTAAACTGACAGCGTGGGCAAATGGTCAGGAACTTAAAAAACTTAAAACCGCATTAGCCAAGATTGAGTCTTTCTCAGATGACTATGACACCACCGCCCTTTGTCTAAGTGCGATGTCAGGTCCAATCGATCTTGAGAATATTAACTACGAGGAGTGGATTGAAGAAAAGCAAGATTGGTTCAGGGGAGAATTCCCGTGGATATTCCAGCTTCAAAGTGCTTTGGCACAGGAAGGTGTTAAAGTTGAATATCCAGAACTATTAGTAAAGTCGGGTGATATCTGGCAGTTTATGTACCCGCAGAACACAATAGACCGAATTCCCATTTTTAATCCGGACTCACTGATAAATGTCGCTTCAAAGTTTGGATTTGACAATAAATGGTTACTGGAAAATGTTCCCGCAGTTGAGTTTGCAGTTGGCGCCCCTGTGGCAACGGAAGATAAATTTACCGGGCTAAAAGCTTTTGAGAAATGGGCTTATTATTTTGAGCAGTTACGACAATCGCCGGATGCGATGGATTCGGATACACTGTTGTATTCACTCCATGCCTGTAGGTATTTAACTAATACAAGAACATTAGCCTGGCTTACCATAAACAGCAGCAAAGATACCTTGAGGCCGGAAGATAAAATTGCATTATCGGCTTTACTGCAGACAGAGTTTTACACAGCCAACAGTCTTACAGGGAAGATCATCGAGTTAATATGGACGAGTCATAGTGAGTCTTGTGGTGAATGTCAGGGATTGGTTGATGAGATTATTGAAGATATAGACAAAATAACAAGTATCGAGAAAAGGATTTTGGAATATGAAAGCCATAAGTAGCGTACTAGTGAGGTTATTGGGGATACTGCTGTTAACCGCAGCGGTCTTAAAAGGATGGCAATTGCTTACCCAGCCGGTTGCTAATAACGATATCTGGTCATACAGGCCGTTCCTGATTCTTACGGTCGAATTTGAACTGGCTCTA
>Ga0315296_10000481_pt1 | contig 36432 bp, 41 predicted proteins | sample YL17G14_18_MG_FD_203921 | JGI IMG/M metagenome (GOLD analysis project Ga0315296, IMG submission 203921) | Sediment microbial communities from Yellowstone Lake, YNP, Wyoming, USA - YL17G14_18 | ecosystem: Environmental > Aquatic > Freshwater > Lake > Sediment | place: USA: Wyoming | collected... | reverse complement strand
ATACTCATCCAGCATCGCCTTGACGATGAGCCACCGTGCTTCCCGCAACCTTTCATCTTTGCTCACGTCGAATCCATCTCCTTTGGCCTCGTGTTTCACGATATAGCCCCTCATGCTCCTACAAAACCTTGGTGTAACGCGGAAAATCGGTATCGGGGAATAATCTTAGTTTCTGATTTAAATTACATAACTTATTTATGGTTTGTACGTTCATCTTTTCAGATCCTATGAATTAACTCCAAAAATAACCAAACGGAGTTTTGAGCGGTTTAATCTACTTCTCCACCTGTGACTTCCGCAACGGCTTCTTCTTTAGCTTCGTTCCGCAGATGGGGCAGTCTTCACCGGGGGCGAGCTTCTCGTAGGTTCGATGGCAGCCGGGGCAATAGGTCTCCCAGACGATCCTGCGGCGTATCCCCGCCGTGGCGAGGGAGATGTGCTTAACCCCAAGGCGATCAGCTACGTTCTGCACCGAGTAATCTTCTGAGACCAGGGCGAGATCCCCCTGAGACTCCTTGAGCTGTAGGGCTAGGGCTAAGACGGAGAGATCCGTGTCCGACAGAGAGGCGAAGTCTCCCATCTCTTTCGCGGTCCTGACAACCTGCTCTGTAAACCTTTCCTCTGAGCTCCTAACCATCAGTTTCCCCGAGTCCAACGCTGCTTGAACCCTCAGCTTCGCCATCGTGTCTCGGAGCTCCTCTAAGACCTCTGGCACGGTGTAGAGTTCAACGCTGTTTCCTGCCGGCTCGTAGCCCGCTATGAAGGCGGAGGTGTCTAGGACAAGGATTTTTTTCTCATTCATTTCTGTCTTCCCTGTAGGAAAGGAGAAGCCTGTTCTTAAGTCGGGAATAGAAGGATTGGAATCTAATGAATGCTGCCTCGTGCCTCGATCTCCAGACGGTGATCCTGTCTCCCGAGCCCAGCTTTCCCTGCGTCATTCCATCGACGACCACTAGGGCGCCGATCTCGGGCTTCATGAGCTCAACCTCCACCACGCTGGTGAGGGGGACGACCATGGAGCGGAAGAGGGAGAGGGGACAGACAGCCGTCACGATCATAGCCTCAACGGAGGGAGCCAGGATCGACCCGCCTGCCGAGAGGGAGTAGGCGGTAGATCCCGTAGGAGCCGCAACGATTATTCCATCTGCCTGGAAATCAAAGACCTCTGTCCCATCGATGTAGATTCGAAGCCTCAGCATCTTAGACGGGAGCGAGGAGGCGATGAGCACCTCATTCAAGGCATCCTGAAAACTGTTTTCACCTATTCTTGAAGAGAGCTTGGAGCACCTCTCCAAAGCGTAATCTCCCGTAACAATCCGATCGATCGCCTTTAAAGCATCATCTGGCCCAACCTCGGTTAGGAAGCCCCTCATACCCATGTTTACCGCCAGTAGAGGCGTCTCTGGCTTCTTCAGCATGGAGGAGGCACGAAGAATTGTTCCGTCACCTCCCACCGTCACGGCGAGGTCGAGCTCCACTTCCCGCATATCACAGCCCAGCTGAGGGAGGCTCAGCAGTTCGCTCACTTCCTTCTCGAGGAAGACCTCGAAGCCTCTTTTAAGCAGGTGATCGCAGATCTGGTTTGTCCTCTTCAGGGCTTCTTCCCTGTCCATCCTTGAGACGACGCCAATCCTCTTGAACAAGCTTATTCAAGAAGATGAACGCCATGGACTTATAAAAATACGTCTTGAGCCTGTTGGACTATTTGCTTACCCAGCCATATTTTCCTTGGAGGGGCACATAGACGACCTGCATGATCACACGACTCTTAGTTTTTTCCTCTGCATCTTTTCTCATCAACACGAGGTCCTGCCCCCAGAGCGAAGAGGGTGACCCAACAGGGGCTATGATCTCGCCCAAGGGCTTTAGCTGCTCTATGAGTGGGGACGGCACCTCTGGGCAGCTCGCCGTGATGCAGATCTTGTCATAGGGGGCTTCAGGCTCGTAACCCAGCGACCCGTCACCGAGGACGAGTATGACATCGGCGTACCCCGTCCTCTGTAGGTTGGTCCGCGCAAACTCGTAGGTTACCTCGTTTATCTCTATGGCAACGACTTTCCCAGACGAGCCTACGAGTTCTCTGGCAAGAGCTGCTCCATACCCTGATCCCGCTCCGATCTCCAGGATCCTTTCTCCCGCCTCGATTTCCAGTACTTCGTAGAAGATGGGGTACATGTAGGGTGCGGATATGGTCTGCCTCCCATCGCCGGGGATGGGGAAGGGTTGGTCGTAGTAGGCGTATTCTATGTAGGCTGGGTCCATGAACGCCTCACGGGGCACCTTGAGCATGGCTCTAGCCATTTCCTCTGTTTTGATGTAGCCCTCCGCCCTGTAGCGCTCCACCATCCTCTTTCTATGAGCCTCAAAATCACTCAACGGCATCCTTTCCCTCTGGGATACTCATCTATGAGGGGGAAACGTCTGCTCTTTAGTCTTTTGGAATATTTTCTCTTCCAAGAGGAATCATTCTGTATCTGTCTTGGTTCCTCCGAAGGTCTCCAGCCAGACTTGGCTCCACTCCATCTCGCCCAGCATCACGAGGGCTTCCTCCGCCGTGATGAGGGGCTGGCGTAGCTCCTCGATCCCGTCGATAGCTATCCTGGGGCAGGCTGTCTCGATGAAGGCCTCCACCTCCGTGAAATTGGCGAGGTTCTCAAAGGTGATCTCCTCCATGCAGAGGAGCAGGGCTTCACCTCCCCCCTTCTCTATCTTTTCCTTCAAGGCCTCGGCGGTGAGGAGCTTCCTCTGCCCTACCTTCAATCCCACGACGATGCCGAACCTCTTCGCCTGCCGCGCCGCTGAGATGGCTGCCCACCTCTTCTTCGCCACCTTCATTCTATCCTCCTCGCTTATTTTCCCGACTCTTCCTGTGTAGGGATCGGCAGTGACGACATCCTTTTCCGTCGCTAGGGAGAGGCCTAGAGGATGGAATTCTCCTCCTCCAAGGAAGAGGAAGACCTCCACCTCTTCTACTACCGATAGGGTGGAGGAGTAGTCGCAGCCCAGCACCTGGCCAGGGTGGGTCGCCCTTTTTCCTCTTCCCCCTATGAGAGCTTCTTTTCCAGCCTCAGCAAGAACTTTCTCTGCCTTGGGCAATTGATCTAAGTGTTGCACCGTTGAAACCAGTCCAACGGTCTCGCTCTCCCCGAGTAACGGGATTGCCCTTCTCACAGCCTCCTCCACATCTATCCCCGCATGAGCCTCGACATAGACGACTGGAGGTTTCGTGGCTCCCAGCATCGGGGAATGCCCATAGTGGACTATGAGATCCACGCCGAGGCTCTTAGCCTGCCAGAGCGGGAGATCGCAGGCGCCGTAGCAGGGGTCTCCCGACACGAAGAACTCAGCCTCAACTCTGCCGCTTAGCTCTCTGACAACTCCGAAGGCCTGTTCCCTTAACCCCTCAGGAAACTGCAGGAGAACTCTTTTAGCCTTCTTCTTCAGGATCTCCTCTGCGACGCGTTCAATTTCAAAATCATACAAGAGGTTTCCACCAAGATTAGGCTGAGCCTATTTGGCGTGATGCCTGTCTATACAATTCATTGGACGATGATCTTGCAAGTTACGGGGAACTTGTCTGTCGCTCTCCTCAGGGCTTCCTTCGCTGTTTCAACATTGCCTTTATTGACGCCTACCACGATCAAGCTCTGACCTCTCTGCACTCTCGCCGCTGTTCCAAAGGGCTTACCATAAGCATTCTTCATGCCCTCCTGGAAGCGGTCTGCTTGAGCCACATTGACTCTCTTGTGGTGTCTTATGACGTCGTGGGGATAGGGCACGATCTTCAAATAGAAGCCTGTTCTCCCGAAGCTGTTCTCCAGAACCCTGTTGGCAGCTATCCGCGCCGCCTCCAGGGAGTTGTGGCTGATGTGAGCGTCCTCAAGGGAGATTAGTTCTAGTCTGGAGTCGAAGTCGCCTCCCGTGGTGTCGCCCATGGTGAATTTGGTGATCTTGGACTGCGGAACGCCCCCTATGAACTTCCTCCGCGTGTAGGGCATGCTATCGACTTTCTTGAAGTTCTTCGACTTCATGGTTCATCAACACACCAGATTCTCGTCCGCTTAAAAACTTGTTCCCCGTCAGCTAGGGCGGGTGAACAATCTGTACTTCTCCTCCTTTGAGAGTTCATCTAGGACCCTTCTCGCCAGCATTTTCACTGGGTCCTGTAGGTTCGCTCTTTCCTTAAGGTCCTCGAAGCTCGTGAACTTCTTGATCTCCCGTTGGTTGAGGACCTGCCACATCAGCTTCTTTCCTATTCCTGGAATTAGCTCCATGGCGTGCATTCTCGGTGTTATGGACTGGGACTCATTGAAGAACTTGAGGAATCTCTGTTCCTGGCTCCTGATCATGGTCTCAATGATATCTGGTAGTTCCAACTTCGCCGTAGAGGTCAGATCCTCATAGGTGGCGCGTCCGATGATGTGGCTTATCTGGGTCCGTCCCTTTTTACCCACGTACACCATGTCACCGATCTGTAGAGTTTCATCTCTTCTGGGGATCGCCTCGAGGAGGGTGAAGTAGGTTCCACCTATCATCTGAACTAGTCCCTCCCCTCTGAAGGCGGGCTTCTGAGAACCCAACCGTCCCTGGGGGAGATAGTCCAGAATGTAGGCGTACTCTTCATATTTTTTGCTAGTACGTGACTCTTCTTCTCGGAACATCAGATCCACCTCCTCCAATTAGCTAACCTAAGAACCAGCTGACTCTACGAGGCATCCTTAAATTTCTTATCATTCGTGGATCTGCCTTTACATCTTAGATTACTGCGTGGACCACTTTAAATGATTTTCCTTTCGCATGCGCGAAGCCTTATTGCTCTATTAATCATCTAACTACTTTCCTCTGTTTGTATGAGGTCAAATATTTACGAAGAAGAGACCGGTTTCCTAGGACAACCAGTACTAATGTTCCTATCCCTACAACTGCCTTGATGTCGGTCGCTTTTATTCCCTCTCCCTTAAAACCCGTGAGCAATTCCAATTCGGCGGCTCCTGAAGACCCTGATAAGTATGACTTAAGTGGCTTGTCTGGCCCGTAGTAGGGCTGGAAGCATCCAGATTCACAATCACTCATAACCAACATAGGCACCTTATATGGTGGTGATCCTGCCAACCACCAAAGCCTTACATAAGAGTCAATAACTGTTGAACTGCCCCAGGAACCCCATATGAAGAGGTTAATGTCATAGGCGTTCAACACGTCGTATGGGGGCGCGTTTGCTGCTGCTTTTTGAATCGCTGGGATGCTCGATATAGACGTACCATAGTAATCTGTGGAAACCACTGTTACGAAGTCTGATGCCATCAGTCTCATACGGTTTTTATCTAAATCCTTGATGAGACCTAGATCCACCCAAGTCATGCCATAAGAATTCTGCCTCCAGGGGGAGGGCTTGCACTCTCCTTTCAGCAACTCATGAACTTTACTCACTCCGTCGGTACTATTCTGATACAGTATTATTGTGACATCGCTCTCTTCTGGGATAGACCACACTGTCTTGAAGGTGACGACCACGACTGGACCTAGTTCATTCCAGACAGCTAAGTCTACATAGCTCTCAAACAGGATGACCGCACCTTTAGGTACTGTTGTTATGGCATCGTAATATGCTTGTGTCACTGGACTGATCTTTATAGGTAAGCCAACGGGGTTGATTACTAGAAGTAGTATCGCGAGTAGAAAGGCGGCGTATATGTATCGCAGTCGAGAGCGAAATTTTGGAGTTATTATACGATTATTTAGATTTATTTCACTATTCATCAATCTTCATGTTTAATGCGAAATTATGTAATATATTTAATTTACGCTTTGCCCGCATGTGCAATTCAAAATAGGACGCGCGCCTTTGTGTATGATTAGGAATCTCTAAGATCAGAAGCTTCTACTTCAAAATCTTTAACTCAATTCTCTGCACATGGCTATATAGGAGTTGGGACACTCTTACTATCCAAATTGATCGATACTCTTCGTACTTCTTTCCCTCTCTCTCCACTCGATACACCCTTCTAACTCTAAATGTGAGAACTAGTTTCCAGCTTCCACATGCCGCGTGATGATCTCAAGAATCTTCTTTAAGCTTTCCTCAGATATAATTCTCTGTCTACCCAGAATTGTTCTGATCTCCTCAAGGCTTCTTGGCAGACAGTTAACTATCTGGATCGCGGTACCCTGATCCAAGCCAACCTCCTTTGTCAGTTCCTCTAACAGCTTTGTAGAATTCTCAAAACTAGATTTTGAGAAACGTATGGTGTAGTCTAGAACTCTTCTCTGGAGGGGGCTCAGATCCTCCCCTGCTTCTTCTAGCAGTTTTCTAGCCTCAACAACAGTGATGGTCTTCTTTTTGGTTATGCTCAAGGATCAGATTCCCCTCTCACAGTTTTTTCAGATGTTCTGGGGTGGTTATAATCGTCTTGACCGTCTTGGTGAAGGGTATCTCCAACAAGTAGGCGTCTCCCCTCTTTCCCACGACTACGCCCACTTTGCCCTGATACCTCTTGTGAGGAACGCCCTTATGAACCGCTGGATCTATCTTTATGACAACCTTCTCCCCATTCTCATAGTTCACAAGGAGCCTGCTGAGCCCAAGTCTCCCTTTCTCCCTTACCTTCTTACTCATGACAGCCCTGCTCTTCCTGCGAAGTCCTCTTGATTTTCCTCCCATATTTCTTCCTCCAAGTCATCTAAATCTTAGGGGAAACTTCCCAAACAAACCCCTCTTCCCCCTTAATGATTTAAACATTTTCTTCATGGCGTTAAACTGTTTAATAAGCTCTTTCACTTCAGCCTCCTCCGTGCCAGAGCCACGGGCTACACGTCTGATCCTGGAGGCGTTGAGAACCCGGGGGTCCTCCCGTTCCCTGGGCGTCATCGACTGGATGATCGCCCTCCACTTGTCCATCTTCTCCTCCGCGACATCGAATTCCTCCTTCGGGAGGTTGTAGCTCATCCCCGGCAGCATCGAGATCACCTTGCTCAGCGGGCCCATCTTCCTCATCTGCTCAAACTGCTGGTACATGTCGGCGAGCGTGAACCTGCCCGTCATAAAAGCCTTCAGATCCTTCTCAGAGGTCTCGATCTCCGCCTCCTTCACCCTCCTGACGAGGCTCTCGATGTCACCCATGCCGAGGAGGCTTCCCACGAACCTCGGAGGATCAAAGGGCTCGATGTCGTCGATCTTCTCGCCTGTGCCTATGAACTTGATGGGGGCGCCCGTCGCAGCTACCGATGAGAGGGCTCCTCCGCCGCGGGCTGAGCCGTCCAGCTTCGCGATGATGATGGAGCCGATCTTGGTCGCTGCGTTGAAGGCCGCAGCCTGGGCGGATGCCTGCTGCCCGATGGTTCCATCCAGCACGAGCACGATCTCGTCCGGGTTGATGGCCTCAGCCAGCATCTTCATCTCCTCGATCAGGGACTTCTCCTCCTTGTGGCGACCTGAAGTATCCACGATAACGACATCGGCACCCTTAAACTTCTCCAGCCCAGCCTTAGCTATGGAGATAGGATTCTTTCCCCTTTCCTCTCCGTAAAAGGGAATGTTGATCAATTCGGCGAGCTGGCGGAGCTGAGCGTAGGCGCCAGGCCTGAAGGTGTCAACGCATACGAGGGCGGGTTTGAGACCGCGCTTCTGGAGGTATCTGGCGAGCTTGGCAGCCGTCGTCGTCTTTCCTGAGCCTTGGATGCCGACGAGCATCCAGATGCTTCTTTTGCTCGGATCTATCTTGGGTGGAACGGGTTTCTCGCCCACAAGTCGTGTCAGCTCATCGTAGATGACCTTGATGAGATGTTCTCTCCGTGAGACACCTGAGGGGAGTTCCTCGTCCAGAGCCTTTTTCTCGATGTTCTCCGAGAGTTCCAAGACTAGCTTGACGTTCACGTCCGCCTGTAGCAGAGCCCTCTGGAAGTCTCGGACGAGTTCCTTGACTAATTCCTTGTCCACGGCTGGAGCTCTCACGACCTTCCTGAGTGCCTCGTAGAGCGATGAACCCAGTTTCTCCAGGACCATTTCTATACGCTCATCTTCCTTTGCCTGTAATTTAAGTTTCCTTCCTTCTAAACCTTGTTGAGGTCTGATCAAGAAAGGCTAGGTCTTCACTATGCCCACTCCTTCCTCCACCTGGATCCTCGTCCCATAGGGTTCGGACAGCTTCTTTAGGGTCTCTAGGATCTGCGTTGCCTCTTCTGGTTCCGCCAACATCGGTCTTCCACGCTGCGAGCGGGGCTTCTCCTGTCCCAGGGTCACGGGGAAGAGCTTCAGCTCCAGGAGTTTGTCCTCCTCGAATTGAGCCATCGCTATGATGCTCTTCCAGTACTTGTCCTCCTTTGTGTACCATCTGCTCTGGGAGTCGGGTCTACCCTTTTCTCTGGCGTCGAAGGCGTCGGCCGGTGTTCCGCTGTAGGGGTCTAGCCCGTACTGCTCGTAGAAGTCGGCGGGCATCTTGAGGACGGTGTCGTTCTGGAAGATGAAGTTCCCCAGGCTGTAGAGGATGGGGCGCTCCTTGTAGATCTCGATGCCCTTCAGAAAATGGGGGCCATGGCCGATGAAGGCATGGGCTCCAGCGTCGATGCAGGCCCGCGCGAAGGTCTCCACGAACTCTGCAGGTCTATCCGGGCTTCCAGTTCTTCCCTCGTGGGCGTGCAGGGAGAAGAAGACCCAGTCAGCCTGTCTCGACGCGTATCTTATGGACTCTAGGTTTCCCTCCGTGTCGCCCTTATGGGGCTCCGTGTGAGCTCCAGCCTCCTCTCCGACGACAAACCTGTTTCTGAGGAAGGAGAACTCGCCCTCGGGCTGAGCTGCTTCTGGGAACCCCATGGATTTAGAGACTTCCTTCAGCGCTTCAATATGCTCCTTTTTGGCGGTGTAATAGGTGTTGTACCTCAGAGGGTTCAGCCCAGGCCTGCCGTTCATGTCCCGACGAGTGTGTCCAGCCATGCCGAAGGGGGCGAAGGAAGAAGAAGCTGAGATGAGCGCAACTCTCCCTGCCCCGATCTCGAGGAAGGCGGGCTGCCTGGCTTCGGCTAGGTCTGCGCCTGTGCCTGAGTGGGGTATGCCCGCCGTGTCGAGATGCTCTATGGTGGAGAAGAGTCCTTCGTACATGTAGTCGAGGCTGTGGTTGTTGGCTGTTGAGACGATGTTGAAGCCCATCCACTTGAGGTCCTCCGTGAGGCAGGGGTCCGCCCGTGTCCAGGTTCCCCCGGACTGGGCTGCCGGGTATCCTTCGTAGTTGTGGAGGGTCATCTCCAGGTTCGTGTAAGCCACATCCGAGCTCCTTATGAGGTCCATCATGTCCAGGAACCGTGGCTCCTCGTGGACGGATTGACCCATGGTGATGAGCGAGTCACCCGTCATGCACACTTTGATCGTCTTCATTTCAATCTCCTTTAAATAATCGTAAAGGGTTATTAAAGAAAAGTCTATGTATCAAAGTGTACGAACGGAATCAGCTTTCAGGGCTTAGCTTTCTTTACTCTCAAGTCTCTCCAGCGCTGCGGCTACGATTATTGGGAAGATGATGGTGATGTCTCCGGTGACCGTTGCGATCTTGTCGCCCTTCACCTTTCCCCAGGAGATCGCCTCCGTGAGGGGGGCGCCGCTGAGGCTTCCATCCTCCGGTGTAGCCGACGAGATCTGTATAGCCGCGTCCAGCCCCTCCCGCAAAGTATTCACGTACAGCGTGTGGTGCTTCGGCGTTCCTCCTCCCAGTATTATGGCACCAGCCTTCTTCGCGTCGTAGACTATGCTGGCTAAGCGATCAAAGTCCTTGATGGGGTTCAGCTCAAGTCGGCTGCGCTTGGTGTACATCCAGAGGGGTATGCCGAGCATCGAGTCAAGGAGCCCGGGGGAGAAGATGGGGACGCCGTGCTTAGCGGCGTTGTAGAGTATTGAGTCCTCGTCCTTAAGCCTCAGACCGATCTCCTCTAGGAGCCTGTGAATCGGTATGCCCACGCGCTTCTCCTCTGGGATCGAGTCGAGAAGCCCGTTGAGGTGTTTCTCCAGGTCGGGGAAGATGTGGCTCTCCATGAAGATGTCGTAAGCCCTGTTGATGCCGCTCTTCCGGAGCTTTCTGTCGTCCTCCTTGAGGCTGCCGACGAGATGGTGCCCACCCATGGCTTCAACGAGGTCGTGAACCATGTTCGCCCCATTCGTGACAACCGCGTTCACATGGCCTCCCCTAATAAGATCCGTGAAGATGAGGCGCATGCCGCTGGGAACAAGGGGACCAGACAACGCGAGGAAGACAGTGTAGTCTGGGTTACCAAACATCTCGGTCACGATGTCCACCGCCCTCGCAACGCTACCCGCTCCAATGACGCCTGCGCCGCCCATCTCCTCGACGAGTTGGTCCACCGTCATGCCCGGCTTCAAGCGCATCTGCTTAACGATCCTTGATTGAATCTTCTTGCTCATCTTGTCACTATCCTTAGACCCTAACCCTATGCTATTATTCCTTTTCATTTCTCAGCAAAAATACTTACTTAGTTCTCCACATGCTTCTATGTAAGCTTCAAGGACACCGTAAGCCAAAGTGAAGTTTATGAGAATGCTCAATATTTTGATTCAAATTATTCCATAGTCTCAGAATCTTCCTAAAAGTCTGATTTGATGACATTAATCTTTGTATTTTTTGGCTACACATAACATTTCATAAGGGGTAGTTTCTAAGCGTAGAACTTTGCCAAATGAGTCCTCTAAGAGACTTTGAAGTTCCTCAGGCGTATAATAATACTTGTAAACCTGAAAACTGCCTTTTTCCGTCTTTCTTGTTTGAACCTGTTCTTTTCCTCCCTCTTGGTCTCGCCAATAACTATCGGAGACCATCAGCCAACTATCTCTTCTCAAAACTCTTCTGACCTCTTTAATGAATCTCTTGTTTTCCCTGACTGGAATGTGGGCGAGAACCCAGTTAAGCGTCCCTCCCTCAAAGACTTCATCCTCGAAAGGAAGATAGAAGCCATCAGCCAAAGTCCCTAAAATATTAGGATCAACATGTGCTTCTTTTCCTCTCTCCCTACCTCTTGTGAGCGCCTCTGAAGAATAATCTAAGCCCACAACGTGTGCACCATTTTTAGCTAAAAGAATTGACCATGTCCCGACACCACAGCCAATATCGATCACCAACTCTCCATTCCCTATAAGTCCAGCTAAGATTTGAGCAACTTTATCATAGCCTATTTTATACTCAGGATCAGAAAAATTTCCCTCCCCTTTAAGCCAATTATTATAAAACTGCACATACTCCTCTGAATAGAGTCTATAATATCTCCTCGTCAACTTCAGAATCCTATTTAAATCATCCTCTTTCTCTAGGCTTCTCCTATCCACAATGTCCGCCATTCTCTCCTCCACCGATTTAACCCTGAAACCACCCCTTAAATCCTCCTAAAAGATGCTTAAGAAGACCAACAACATCATACCAACGCCCTTAAGAACTCAACATGAATATCTGTACCGCAATCTAAATCTAACATTCTCACAACATATGATCCATACTTCCCTAAAACAAATACCATGAAATCCTTCTTAGAGATCACAAGTCCTAGAAAAACAGATGTAACAAACAGCAGATACACACTAAGCCCCTTTAACTCTGATGATCTTGTTGTGTCCCATGATGTTCCAGTAATTGACCTCGGCGCCCGCCTTCAGCTTCGAAGCGATCTCCCCCTCCCTCGGCATCGGGACATCAAAGATCTCATAGGTCTCAAGATCCATCAACTGAACGGAGTCGGGTGTAATGGAGAGGACCTGAGCATTCCTCTTATCCACGATAGGAATCTGAATAGTCGCATCAACCGGGTTGACAAAATCCCTCTTAGAGTTGTCGAAGAGGCTTGTGGCGACGATGCGGAACTTCGCGCTACCATGCTTCCCCGGCTTACTCTTCTGAATCGAAACTATCTCAGAGGGTATATCATCCACGATCACGTAGTTGCCCACCTTGAGGTCTCCGACCCTGGTATTTCTGTAGGACACAGCCTTCACCAGCATAACTATACCCAGAAACCCAATTATAAAAGTAGTGCGAAAAAAAGAGTCTACCAGCCCATAGCATAGGGCGTTTTAGTCCGAGGCGAAGCAGCGCCATAGATGACGCCGCTTTCACGGTCGTACCTTATGGCAAGGCATCTCCCATGACTCCAACCGCTACTCACCACAACCTTGTGTCCCTTCGCCGCAAGCCCGTTTCTCACCTCAACGGGTATACGGTCCTCGACATGGATCTCCCCTGGATGGGCGCTGTGCGGGTGGAAGGAACTCGGGAAATGGGTCGTATAAACCGTGGGGGCGTCCAGCGCCTCCTGGAGGTCCATGCCGAACTCGACGTGGTTGAGGAAGAGCTGGATCGTCCACTGCTCCTGCTCGTCCCCGCCAGGCGTCCCGAAGACCATGTAGGGCTCGCCGTCCTTCATCACGAGGCTCGGGGTCAGGGTGGTGCTCGGCCTCCTCCCTGGTGCCAGCTTCTCGGCGCGCGCTGGGTCTAGGTGGAACATCTGTCCCCTCGTTCCCAGCGGGAAGCCCAAGCCGGGTATCACGGGCGAGGTCGGTATCCAGCCTCCACTAGGTGTCGCTGAGAGCATATTTCCAAACCTATCCGCTGTGTCGAGTTGAACCGTGTCAAAGGCATATTCGCCGCCTCTTCCCTCCTCGAGCTTCTTGACCTTCGCCATCCCAGGCCTCAGCTCCATGCTCGCATGGCTGGGGTTGATAAGCTCACGCCGCTCAGCCGCGTAGTTCTTCGAGAGAAGTATCTCCAGAGGGATTTCGACGTAGTCTGGGTCGGCGTAGTACTCCTCCCTGTCGGCGAAGGCCAGCTTCATGCACTCGATGAGGGTGTGGAGATACTCAACGGAGTTGTGGCCCATCGAGCCTAGGTCGAAGCCTTCGAGGAGGTTGAGCATCTGGAGGAAGACGGGTCCCTGAGACCAAGGCCCACACTTGTGGACTACGTAGCCCCTGTAGTCAACGGAGACGGGCTTCTCGATCCTTCCCCTGTACTCTACGAAATCCTCGAGCGTGAGGAGGCCGTGATTCTCTTTGCCGTAAGTGTCTCTGCACTTGAATTTGTGGATGAAGTCCACGGTCTTCTCGGCGATGGGGCCCTCATAGAAGTAGTTGCGACCAGCTTCCAGACCCGCTTCCCGACCGAACTTAAGATTCTTCCTCTCCGCCTCAGCGATGACCTTGAAGGTCCTAGCCAGGTCAGGGTTCACGAAGATGTCCCCCGTCCTCGGCGCCCTTCCGCCCGGGAAGTATGCCTCTGCCGATGAGGGCCACTCCTCCTTGAACCGCTTCTCTAAACGTCCGACAGACCTCTCGAAGTTAGAAGTGACTGGGAAGCCCTCCGAAGCCAGTTCGATGGCTGGCTTCATGACCTCCCCCAGCCCCATCGTTCCGTAGTGTGAGAGAGCGTTGATCCAGGCGTCGAGGGCTCCGGGGACGACGGCAGGCAGGAAGCCGTCTGGAGGTATGAGTTCGTAGCCGCGTTCCTTGAACCACTCTATCGTCGCGGCCTTTGGGGCAGGACCCTGCCCGTTGACCGCAACCACCCGGTTCTCGTCGGAGACGTAGATGAGGATCGGTGATTCTCCGGCTGGCCCCACTATCCAGGGCTCCAGCACCGTGAGGGCGAACCATGTGGCGGCGCCAGCATCCACGGCGTTTCCGCCTCTGAGGAGAACTCTGAGGCCTGCTGTGCTGGCTAGATATTGAGTTGAGGTGACCATCCCATGGGTGCCCATCACCACTGGGCGAGTGGTGAACGTTGACAACCTAAAACCTCCAAGTATAGTTCAACTGATCTGTATCCACCTGTATTTATCGATTTAGGAGACGGCGCGACCAACGGATAGAAGGTAAGCTTGCTGCATTATGATCTTTTGTTCCATAGGATGTACATGGGTGCGATGAGCCTCTTCACCAGGTCGTTTTTCGGGTTTTCCAAGATCCTTTGCGGGGTGTCGCACTGGATAATCTTTCCGGCGTACATGATGGCGATGCGTTCTCCTAGTTGAAAGGAGTCCTCGGGGTTATGCGTCACGCAGAGCGTCGTGACCTTCGATTCTCTCTGTATCTCCTTGAGGTTGGCTCTGACCTCCGCCTTCGTGGCTTCATCGATGTTGCTCAAAGGTTCATCCAGCAAAAGCACAGAGGGATCAATCGCCAACGCCCTGGCCAAAGCCACGCGCTGCTTCTGCCCTGCGCTTAACTCCTTGGGCCTTCTCTTTTCCAACTCCTTTAAACCCACGGTGAGCAGAAGCTCCTTTATCCTTTCGCGAATTCTCTCTTCGACATGCTTTCTGACTCGAAGCCCGAAGGCTATGTTCTCGTACACATTCAGGTGGGGGAACAGCCCGAAGTCCTGGGGCACATAACCGATGTTCCTCTCCTCGAGCGGAAGCGTGTCAATGTCCTCTCCGTTTATCCAGATATGTCCTTCATCTATCGTTAAAGCCCCTAAAACGGCTAAAAGCAGCGTTGTCTTCCCACAGCCACTGGGGCCCATAACCACCATGAGCTCCCCTGGATTAACGACCAGTTCGACTCCATCGAGCGCTTTGACCTCGCCGTATCTGACGGTGACGTTCTGGATGCGGAGTTCTTTCATCATCTTTCCCTCCCGATCCGTCTAAACGAGAGGAGGGCTATGATGGACAGGGTCTCGGCTATGACAGAAGCGGCGATGGCTACCTGAGGTGTCTCTGCAGCCGTGAAGTAGACCAGCGTCGGGATGACCTCCGTTCTCCAAGGTATGGCTCCAGCGAAAACAAGGGTTGCAGCTAGTTCCCCCATGGCTCTCGCCCATGTTAATGAGAAGCCTGCGAGCAGGTCTCGGCTCGAAAGAGGGAGCAGTATCCGACCCAGCAGATGGCTTGTCTTGGCGCCCAGCGACCTGGCTATCACGTCGAGGCCTGTCTCCCTTATCTCCCTGAATCGCCTTGAGGCGAAGCTTATAGCAAAGGGTGCGGACACATAGAACTTCGCTATGATGACCGCCGCATAGGTGTATGCCAGCCCCCATGGTCCAAGCATGAGGAGGTAGACCAAGCCCTCCGTGACGGGCGGCAGGGTCTGCGGCAGGTCGATCAGGAAAGTTTCCAGGGTTCCCTTGCCGCGGAAGTCCCTGTAGGTCAGGAGATAGGCGCACGGAATCGCGGCGGCGACGGCTAGGGCTCCCACGATGAAGGCCGAGGAGACGCTGATGGCTATGGCGCCGAGCACTCGGCTCTCGAAGAGGGCGGCCCAGACGAGGCTCCAGTTCTCCCCCACGGCGATGTAGAGATAGGAGATGGAGACAAGCATGTAGACCGCGACTGCGCAGGCCAACGCGGTGATGGCTAACTCAAACCTGTCTCTGCCTAGCTTATGGGCTGCCCTGTTCACTCCCTTTTGCATGGATAAGCGTAAGATGATTGCCCCAATATAGGTTTTGACTTATTGGGAGGGGACGTCTCATAACCTGGAGGTTGCGTGAAGGAGAAATGTATAAGCGCTGAAGATCGGCGGTGTCGCTCCCTCCTGCTACTCTTTCCGTTGGTTCATTATGTGGAAGCGGATGCCCATGAACAGGAACAGCACCGTATACAACGATAGAATTGTTATGTTAACGAGCGGTCCGAAGAACGTCTCCCCGCCTAAGGCATATCTCGCTAGTTCAATTGTATGAGTCAGCGGTGAAAGCATCGACCCGATCTGCCCCCAAGACGGCAATTCCCTGACAGGTGTATAGACGCCGCTGATAAAGAGTAAAGGAATGCGGACGAAGTTGAGGGGCATCATTACCTGTCCTGGGGTCTGGCCGGGAACCGAGGCGAACACTAAGCCCATAGACGAGAAGCCGAGAGATGATAGGACCATGCAGGCGACCAAGGTTCCGATGTCTGCTATCTGGGATCCGAAGAAGGCGACGCCGACGAGGATGGGGATGATGGAGATTACTATTCCGAAGACGACTCCAGCAATGGTCTTGCCTAGGAGGATGGCTAGTAGGGAAACTGGTGAGGTTAGGAACCTGTCGTAGGTCTGGTTTTGGCGTTCGCTCGGGATGACTACGGGGCCTATGGATGATGAGGCGAAGAAGAGGGTCTGGGCTATGAGGATTGGGATCTGGGCTGAGATGGGCGCTGTTCTCCCTATGCTGAAGGAGAGGAAGAGGCTGAAGGGGAAGAGTATCCCGAACATGAGGGATGGCGGCCGCGTGTAGTATGTGCGCATATCCTTGACGGCGATCGCCCACATCACCCTCATTTCCCTACCTAAATGGCTGGAATGTGCTTTCATTGTCGCTCCCTCCTCTGACCCATACCCTGCCCCCTACCTTGGCTCATCATCCCTTGCCCCGCACCTTCCGTTGCAGGTCTAATACCTGTCAACTTCACGAATACATCTTCCAAGCTTGGACCAAGAGTGTTAACAGTTATGAGTTTGAGATTATTGCCCTGAGCATAGTTCCATATTGAGGCTAGCACGCTTGATGGATCATCAGTGAAGAGCTTGAACTTGTCACCCTCCTTCACTATCTCACTGACTTTCGGAAGCTCCTTCAATCCTTTCATGGCATCTGGGTGTAGGCCTTCAAAGGCAACCTCCACGGACTGGAGGCTCTCCACAGTCCTCTTGAGCTTTTCAGGTGTGTTGATGGCGGCGATTTTGCCGTGGTTGATGATTGCAACTCGGTCACACATCTGGCTCGCCTCCTCGATGTTGTGGGTTGTGACGAAGATCGTTAGACCCTGCTGGTTCAGCTTCCGAATCAGGTCTCGGATAATGAGGACGCTCTGCACATCCAACCCTGAAGTAGGCTCATCGAGAAAGAGGATGCTCGCCTGGTTCATCAGGGCCATGGCGATGCAGACACGACGCTTCATCCCCCTGGAGAAGCCCTGCACTCTCTCTTTGCGCCGTTCATAGAGCCCAAACAGCTTAAGAAGTTCCTCGGCGCGACTCTCTCTAAAGTCTCTAGGCATATCGTAGAGCTTACCCGTGAAGACGAGGTTATCCCAGGCGGAAAGTTCATTGTAGACGTTGCTTATATCGGGTACAATACCCATCTGCTCCTTAGCCTCAATAGGCTGTCGCCTAATATCGTAGCCCATGACGAGGGCAGTCCCCTCGGTGGGAAGTGAGATCCCCGTAAGCATCCGTATCGTAGTAGTCTTCCCAGCACCGTTGGGGCCAAGAAACCCGAAGATCTCACCCTGCTTCACTTCGAAGCTAATGTGGTCAACGGCGAGCAAATCGCCGTAATACTTTGTTAATCCAGAGACCGAAATAGCGTCATACATTAGTTCACAACCTCCTACCCAACAACCTCGCTCAAAGAAAAGGAGAAAGATTGTATCATGGTCAGAGACCTATTTCTTCAGTTGTTCTAGGCGGCTGTTTACTGTCTCCAGCCTCTTCTCCAAGTTTTCCTTGATCTCTTCTAGGGCTTTGATCTCGTCTTCCAGGGGTATTGTCAGGGGGAGATATCTCCTGTGTCGTCCGTGGGTTGGTCCATGACCCCCGTGACATTGGCATTCGCAGCCCTCGTGCTGCTTTATTTCGTCACACATGTCTTCCACGCGCCAATATGTAATGCTGTTACATATATAAGCGTTACTCATAACGAAGTGATTAGATCCCTCGCCCACTATCCACATCTTTCTTAAAGGTTCTCCTGTAGAAGGAGGCAAGGTCCTGCATCATGGTTTCCCTTCTGATTATTTCCTCAAGGCACTCCCTCAGGACCGCGACGCCCTCGTCCGTGATCTTATAGACTCGTCTGTCCGGGCCCCCCTCGACCTTCTCCCATTCCGAGGTCAGGAGTTCCCTATGCTCCATTCTCCTGAGGATAGTGTAGATCGACCCGGATTCGATCCGTCCCGGCGGAACGTAGTCTCGGCGCTGAAGCTCCTCCATGAGATGGTAGCCGTGCGCTGGTCTTTCATAGATTAGCCGGAGTATAAGGAACTGTATCCAACCTCGCTCGGGGAAATCGTGGTGGCGACGACCACACTGGCAGCTGCCGGGTTCATCAGATCCGCAGTTGCACACGCCGATCACCGCAATGTGTAATCCTGTTACATATATAACTGTTACTATACAGAACTTGAACTCAGAACTCGATGCGAGGAATGGCTGAAACCTTATTAACCCGTGGATCTGTGAAAAGACGGAGATCGCAAAAGATGCCTGGCTTCAACATCTGTAGAATAGCTGTGGAAGGGGGGCCCTAGACGCCTCTATCCCGTGCTCCGTTAATCATGTTCTTTATATTCTGGCTTTGGTGAATACTGAATAAAGGGTTAAGGATAGATCTTCGTGGAATGGTTGGGATATCCTTGAGTGGAGGAAACAGGAACAAGGTCAGGATCCAGGAGCTCATCCTCCCGGGGGAGAAGCTAGGGGTCATCGAGGAGTTCCTCCTCGGCAACGGCACCTACGAGGATGAAGGCGCCATCAGATCCCTGGCCCTAGGCGATGCCAGAATAGACCTTGAGAAGAAGGTCGCCGAGGTCGTTCCTAGGACGAAGCCTCTTGTCTATCCGAAGGAGGGTTCGAAGGTAGTGGGTGAGGTGGAAGATGTTAAGAGGCCGATGGCGTCTATCGACATATTTAGGGTTGATGACCACTTCATTAGCGTCCCCTTCAGGGGGATACTCCACTTTTCAAGCATGAGCCGAGAGTACACGACGCACATGGCCCTCGCCGTGAGGGAGAGCGACATCGTGGAGGCGAAGGTGATAAACATGAAGAACAGGATCATCCAACTCTCGGTCCAAGAACCAGAGTACGGCGTCATCTACGCCTTCTGCTCTAAGTGCGGCGCTCTCCTAGAGCTGAAGCGGACTAGGCTCATCTGCCCGAACTGCGGGAGGATGGAGAGGAGGAAGGTATCGACTCGCTATGGGACGGAGATGTTGTAATGAAAGTGAAGATCTTGGAGAAGGATAAGAACTTCCTGAGGCTGGAGATCGAGGGAGAGGGGCATACCCTCTCCAACTTCCTACAGACTCTCTTGCTTGAAGAGACCGAAGTGGAGATCGCTGGTTATAATAAACCCCATCCCCTAACCGAGAGCGCCATACTCTACCTGAGGACTAAAGGAGAGGCTTCTCCAGAGGAGGTCTTGAGAAGGGCGGCGGAGAAGGGAAGGAAAGAGGCGGAGGAGTTTCGTTCAATCTTCGAGAAGGAGATAGCAGAGCAAGAGAGCGCCCAGAAACAGAGCTCGACGCCATGAAAAGAGGCTTCTCGAACCCAGGGGATAAGACCCGGGGTATCCGCTCTGTGAAAGAGGAGATAAGAGTCCTCGCCATCAAGGATGTGCCCCTGGACGATCCGTCGAAGCCTCTTTGGATCGTAGGCGTCGTCTTCAGAGGCAGATACTGGCTCGATGGGGTGATGAGAACCCAGATTCCAGCCGAGGAATTCGACGCAACCCAGAGCCTTGCAGACATGATCAGAGGTTCTCCCCACCATGACCAGATAAGGGTCATCATGATGGACAACATCCTTCTCAGAGGTCGGAAGCTCGTTGACATCAACGAACTCTACGAGAAGACGCTGAAACCTGTCATCGTGCTGATGGAGAGAATACCGTCCTACGAAGATCTGCAGAGTCGGCATGAAAAAGGCGACTTTGTGTCAAGGGTTCTTGAAAAAATGGGTAAGGAAACCGAGCTAAGTCTGAAAGACGGGGGCAAGAGGTTCATGTGGAGCGCTGGGCTGTCAAGCCGTGTCGCTGAAAGAATTGTGAAGAGAACAGCTGGAGACGGTGAGGTGCCTGAGGCGATGAGGGTTGCCAAGCTCATCACCTATGCATTTCTTCATGTACTACTGAATAGCAAAGTTTAAATGCTCTCTTCTTCTTTACGAGAAAAACGTTGAAGGTAGAATAATGAAATTTTGTCCAAAATGTGGGACCCTCCTCCTGTTCAAAAAGGAGAAGCGTTGTCTCGCCTGTTCAAAGTGCGGCTGGGAGGAGCAAACCGAGGAGCCCATCTCCTACGTTAAGCCTTCCACCGAGGATAAGATAGTGACGATCGGGAAAAAGGAGCAGAGCCTCCACACGCTTCCACAGGTTAGAGCTATCTGCCCGAAGTGCGGTCACGGCAGAGCCTACTGGTGGATGGTTCAGACAAGAGGCATAGACGAGAGCGCCACACAGTTCTACAGGTGCATAAAGTGCGGATACACGTGGCGTGATTATAGTTAGACAGAGATTTCATGGTCCTAGTAAAGCATATCTATCCCAACATCGTAGATGTAGGTTTAGGGGGAAGATTGATTGTTTGAGCTGGAGACCTCGAAGATCGATGCCTTTCGTAACTTGATTAAAGCCCTCTCCGTGATCGTGGAGGAGGGTGGCTTCACCTTGGGGGAGGACCGCATGAAGCTCCTCGGCATGGACCCCTCCCATGTGGCTATGGTGGACTTCGAGCTGCCGAAGGAGTCCTTCGACAAGTACACCTGCGAGGGGGAGAAGAAGCTCTCCATCAATATCAGCGAGTTCCTGAAGTTCCTCGACAGGGTTGAGAGGGACGAGTACATGAAGATGTGGCTGAACGAGGAGTTAATGAAGCTCGTCATCGAGTGCAGCCGTGCGGGTCACACGAGGCAGTTCATGATGCCTCTTCTCGAAGCAGGCGAGGAGGAAGTTCCCTCGCCGAAGATCTTCTTCAAGGCGAATGCCAGGGTGCTTACTCGAAGCTTTAGGCGCGCGGTGAGGGATGCGGCGCTGGTGAGCGAGCACGTGAAGTTCGAGGTCACGTCGGAGGAGTTGAAGATCAGCGCTGAGGGTGATGTTGGGAGCGCTATGGCGAAGTGGGATAAGGCTGCTGAGGATCTGCTGGGATTGAAGGTGGAGGAGAAGGCTAGTGCTACCTTTACTCTGAGCTATCTTGAGGACATTGTGAATGCTGCTTCGGTCTCTTCTGAGGTTGTTTCCCTGGAGTTGTCCTCGGATATGCCTATTAAGCTCAACTTTGAGCTCCCTCAGGGGAGGCTCGTCTACTACCTTGCGCCCTGCATCGGCGTCTAGCCAGCCCGGAGAGATGTTCTCGGATATTACTCTCTCGGATACGGATCTGGCTAAATATACTTTTTCTCCGCAGGCGGTTTCTCGGGTTGAGCTCTTTGGGATCAAGATAGATGAGCTAGCCAGTCCCGCTCATGAGGCGGAGCTGGAGATGGCTAAGGCTAGGGTTGAGTCGGCGATCAGGAGTGGTGTGGTTAGGGAGAATCTGAGGGGTTCTTCGGATCCTTTGGTTGAGATATTGTCTTATCCCATCGCCATAATGCTTGTCAGAGCTCTTGGGGACCGTTTTTTGTACAAGAGGTATGCGACGGCTGAGGCTAAGAGGGCATCCAGTTTTCTGAGGGAAGAGTCGGAGGCGAAACTGCTGTTTCTGGCTCGGGAGTCTTTCGGGTGGAGAATTGCCTCTGGTGAGGATGCTGGGAGAGGCTTGATTCTTCTCCAGTTTATGGATTATATGCGTAATGCTTCGGGTTTTCATGAGCCGAAGTGGAAGCTAGTGAACAGGGTTGTGAAGGACGGCTACGTCAGGGTCACCAAGATCGAGGCGGCGAGACTGATGGAGGTTGAGGTCGAGCGGAAACTGTTGAACGGCTTCTTGGCTGGAGAGGAGTTCAAGCTTCCAGGGCAGCTGGAGGAGCATCTTGGAGTTATCAGGGGGCTGTTGGAGGAGAATCGAAGTCGGATCGGGGCTGAGGCTCTTCCGAGCGAGGTTGTCATCGAGGCTTTTCCTCCCTGTATGAGGCGGGCTTATGAGGGTCTTCTCTCGGGGCGGAAGGCTTCTCACATGGAGCGCTTCGGGCTCACCTCTTTTCTCGTCAACACGGGTATGGATCTGGAGAAGATCGTGAAGATCTTCGTCTCTGTCTCGGACTTCGATGAGGAGCTCACCAAGTATCAGGTTGAACACATCGCTGGCCTGAGGGGAGGCAGAACCAAGTACACGCCGCCAACCTGCTCTACGCTCAGAACCCACGGAATCTGCGTAAACCCCGACAGCCTCTGCAAACAGGTGAAACACCCCCTCAACTATTACAGGAGAAAGATTAGACAGAGAGGCGGAAGCGAGGAAAAGAAACCCAAATAGCCGACTGAAGAATGCTACGACATATCACTAATTGGCGGGTCATTTGCATGTCTGGAGAGAAAGAGAAAAACCTTGTTCAACAAAAGTTGCTTAGTTCTCTTGGGCTGCATTACTGTCGCAGGTACGGGAACATCGTCAGGTTCGATGAAGAGCTCTGCGGAAAATGCCCCTTCAACAAGCCATAGACAGAGGTAACAGCCCGCCAAAAAACAGACATTACCGCAGCGGTAATCAGGACCCGCCAAAAATTGAGATAACAACAGTTGTTGCAGAACAGACCCTAATGAGTTTTTAAGCGAAGCCTCAAAATACTATAATCGGAGAATCCTATGGCAGGAAGCCAGACAGACACAACCACCTACCTGAAGAACAAGTTCAGAGAATACTACACCACCCACGGACAAGCCATCGAAACACCGCCGGGCTTTGAACAGAGGGAATTCGGCTTCCTACCCTTCGAAGGCAAAACCATGTTCCGCCACATAGCCTTCCAGTCACCCAGCACGATGAGGGCCTACATCAGAACAAACGCCCCTGCTCATGTCTACTACTCCTCAGCCTACTACAGGACGCCCGAGGCGGAGATGGAGAACAAAGACTGGCTGGGCGCTGACCTGGTCTTCGACATAGACGCCGACCACCTCGACCCGCCCTGCAAGAAGAAGCACGACCAATGGACCTGCGGAAACTGCGGAGCCTCTGGGAGAGGAGCCACCCCTGAGAGCTGCCCAAAATGCGGCAAAGCCAACCTCACAGAGCAGACCTGGTTCTGCGAAAAGTGCCTAGAAACCGCAAAATCCGAGACCCTGAAGCTCCTAGACATTCTAGTTCAAGACCTCGGCTTCTCATCGGAGAAAGACCTCGACGTCAACTTCAGCGGAAACCGCGGCTACCACGTCCACATTTACCAAGAGGAGGTGCGTCAACTCGACCAACTAGCCCGCAGAGAACTCGTCGACTACATACGAGGCGCGGGTATTGAAGCAGAATTCCACGGCTTCGGGGTGGCGCAGGAGAAGAGCCCGGCGCTGTCAGGGGTTGGTTGGAGCGGTAGGCTCGTAAGAGCGCTTTACAGTTTTTTCCTCGACGTAGAGCCAGAGCGCCTCAAAGGTCTTGGCCTCAGCGATAAGGCCGTGGAGAGCCTCCTCGAGAGAAGGGAGGATGTGCTGGAGTCTCTAAGAGGGACATCTCCTAACAGAATGCTCAAGTTTTTCGGTCCCAAGGATCAGCAGTCCCTGAATAAGCTGGTGGCGGAGGCTGTGAAGAGCGAGGCGGCCGCCATAGATACCGTGGTGACCGCGGATGTCCACAGGCTCATAAGGCTCCCCATGACCCTTCACGGTAAGACGGGTTTGAAGGCTGAGAAGTCGCCTATAAACGGGTTAGAGGGCTTCGACCCGCTGAAGAGGGCAGTCGCCTTCGATAAGGGTGAGATCACAGTCCACGTGCTGAGTGCGCCGGACTTCAGGATGGGGGATGAGACCTTTGGACCCTTTGAAGATGAGAAAGTGGCTCTCCCGGCTGCGGCAGGTATTCTCCTCCTCTGCAAAGGAGCTGCGGGGGTGGTCACGTGAATTACACGGAGCTGCTGAACGCCTGGCGAAAGGAGATGCAGGAGAACGACCTTCAAACGTTATCCCCCCCCTTCTGCAAGGAAGTAGGAGACTACGTGATGAAGCTCAGGGAGGAGACAAGGATGCTGGAGAGGGGGACGATGAGGAGCCGAATCGTTGAAAGAGAGCGGGAGAACGTGGAGAAGATGATCGATGACCTCTTCAGGCTCAGAATGAGAAAGATAATCTCCGCCGAATCCTCCGGCAAGGAAGTGGAGGTCGAGAAGCTTACAACAGAGGAGAGAGGATTCCTCCCCGAACTTAAGAGAGTCCTCTTGGAGTATCAGGAAAACCTGAAAAGCATATTGAGGGGACAAGTAGCAGAAGTAAAGGTCAAACCCAAAGCGAGGTCAGGGTTCGAGGTGATCAGGATCTTGGAGCAGATTCCCGCTATTATAGGGATAGACATGAAGACCTATGGCCCCTTTAAGCCCGAGGATGTGGCAGCTCTTCCCACTGAGAATGCTGAAAACCTAATAAGGAGGAGTTTGGCTGTAAAGGTAGAAGAAGAGGAACCCGCATGAAAGCACCGAAGACGATCAAAACATTCTGCCCTAAATGTAAGAAGCACACGGAACAGACTGTATCTCTGTACAAAGCTGGTCGGACCAGCGACTTAAGGCAGAGTAATAGGAAGCACGAAGAGAAGAAGAAGGGATATGGAGGTCAGAAATATCCGTTTCAGAGGAACAAGGCAAAGACGACAAGAAAGCTCTCTCTAAAACTGCAGTGTAAAGAATGTGGCTATACCTCCCAGAGAGACGGCATCAGGTTGAAGAAGTTGGAGGTTATGTGAGATGTCGGAATGGGACATACTTATCCCGAGGCCCAGATCTAAATTTCTCAAGGTGAAATGCGAGAGCTGTGAGAGCGAGCAGGAGGTCTTCAGTCACACAAAGACAAAGGTTTACTGCAAAAGCTGCGGGGCGCTCCTTGCTGAACCGACGGGAGGCAAGGCGAAGATCAACGGGAAGATCGTAGCTGTTTTGGGGTGAGATAGATGGACGCTAGGGATGAGTGGCCCGAAATAGGGGATCTAGTCGTCACGACGGCGAAAAAGGTGGTTGACTATGGCGCCTATGTTGCGCTGGACGAGTATGGGGAGAAGGAGGGGCTTCTCCATATCTCCGAGATCTCCACAAGATGGGTTAGGAACATCAGAGACCATGTGAGGGAAGGGCAGAAGCTCGTCCTTCTCGTCCTAAGAATCAACAAGGAAAAGGGGCAGATTGACCTCTCGCTGAAGAGGGTCGGCAAGAGCCAACAAAGAGAGAAGATGGAGGAGTTCAAGAAGGATCGGAGGGCTCGGAGTCTCCTTGCTCAGTGTGCGAAGCTTCTGAACATGAGTGAAGAGGTACTCTATGAGAAGGCGGGCATCCCTATAGCGGAGAGGTATGGAAGCCTTTACGATGGCCTCGAGGAGGCAGCGAAGAAGGGTGTTAGCACCTTGATGAAGCTCGGCATACCCAACGAGATCATCGATCCTCTTGCCGAGATCTCGAAGGAGAAGATTAAGGTCAGAATGTTCACTATACAGGGAGTCATTAACGCGACCTGCAGAGATCCCAAAGGAGTGATTATTATAAGGGAAGCACTGTTGACGGCAAAAAAGCTGGAAAAGAAGAAGAAGGTTGATGTCGAGATATACACCCTCGGCGCTCCGAAATACAGGATAGAGGTAGCCACGGATGATCCAAAGCGGACGGAGAATTCTCTGAAGGAGGTTGTTGCCGAGATCACTTCAGCCATAGAAAAGGCTGGGGGCTCGGTCTCCTTTACACGTGAGTAGACGGGGGTGGTCCCTTCTTGGTCTGGCTTCTACGTTATTGTCCCAAGTGCGGTCGATACACCTTGAACCAGGAGAAGTGCCCAGTCTGCGGTGGAGAGGTCAGGATACCCCACCCAGCTAAGTTCTCCATAGACGATAGATACCAAAACTACAGGCTCAGGCTAATGAGGATACAGAAGAAAGCGCAAGAGGAGAAAGAGAAGGCAGAGCCCTAGAGCCTAAGAAGCTTCAAAGCGTTCTCTCCTAGAATCTTTCTCTTAGCATCCTCAGGTATGTTTAGATCCCTTATTCTCTTCACAGCCCTTTCGATGTCACTGATCTGATGGGGGAAATCACTTCCGAGAAGGATTCTCTCTGGACCGAGAAGGGCGTAGGCACACATGAATACTTCCTTATTATAGCATATGGAATCGATCCAGATACGCTTTAGATATTCTGAAGGGGCTTTATCGATATTCACCTTACACTCTGGATAGGCTTGGTAACATGTGTCGATCCTGCCTATCAAGTAGGGAATGATGCCTCCTAGATGAGCAGCTATGATCTTCAGCGACGGATATTTCTCAAGGACTCCACTGAAGATGAGTCTCAGAACTGCGAGACTTGTGTCAAGGCCGAAACCTATTATCGGCACTAGTCGATAGTCCTCCATAGCCCTGTCATCTATCGGCGTCGTCGGATGGATGAATAGGGGGATGCCCATCTTCGAGGCTTTCTCGTAGATCGGCCAGAACTCCTTTGAATCCAAGGGTTTGTTGTTGATATTGGAGAAGATCGCCGCTCCCCTTAACCCGAGTTCTCCGATTGCCCTTTCCAGTTCCTCCACCGCCGCCTTAGGATCCTGCATCGGGAGCGTGGCTAACGCGGCGAATCTCTCAGGGTACTTCGTCACGATCTCTGAGAAGGCGTCGTTGGTGGCTCTTGCAAGGCGGATTCCCCTATCCGGCTCCTCTCTCTCAACGCCCGGCGTGGTGAGCGTCAGGACCTGCATATCTACATCATACTTGTCCATGGCCTCTAAACGCTTGTCCAAGTCCACATGGGGGCCGACGACGATGTTGTAGTCTCCACGGTAGTAGATGAGCATCCTCCCCTCTGAGTCCATCCCCACTGACGCGTATCCTTTTCCCTCCTTCAGTTCCTCAAGGTAGGCCTTTGGGAAGAAGTGGTTATGAATGTCGATATTCAACATCTACTCCTCCGCATGGAAAAGGAGAATATTCATAGTAGAAGATAAAATTATTGGCATATAGAATTAGCTTCCAACAGCGGGACAAAATAGAAAAGAATATTAGTTCCCGACGGAGGTATATCAATAACGAATTCCCTCTTCGATGACTGGGAAATTCTGGAGATGTCCAAAATGGGTGAAGAGAGCTGGATACAGGAATGCCGCCAGTATCTGAAGATGCTGGATGAGCTGTCTGCGGTTAAGGATAGGGACCGCCTCGATCTTGTCCGAAGTATGCGTACATCCCTCTCGGCCTTCAACCATAGCCTCTGGGGATGGATACAATATGTGAACAACCCTGATATCATGGGAAAGTTCACGAAGGAGGAGTTGGAGGAGATGGATAAACTCGTCAATGAGTTCGCTCGTAACTTCATAGAGTACGACATAAAGATCACGCAGCTCGGAACTAAGAAAGGTCTAGACGAGATCAAACGGAGACGGCGAGAGGAACCCTCCCCTATAGTTGTTTAAGAATCGGTTGAAAGGGCTTCCTTACAAGTGCTAATATTTGATTTTATAGAGGAGAACATATCCGAGATAAGAAGACCTAAAGGCAAGCTGGAAGTGCCCTGGGTCGGCTTCCTCAAACATCAGGTTGTAGATAGTCGTATCCTTAAACTTCTCCGTCCATAATGTCTCCCTATAGGTAGAGCTGTATTCTATGTAGTCTGAGATATTCAGCTCGGCGATCTGAGCCATCGGCTCCCATTTGACGTTGTCCGCTAAGGGCCACATCCGGTCTGGACCTATGGGAGGCCAAGTCTGCGTTCCTCCCCACGGCGTGAAAGATCCGGGATTATAAGCTATGAATACGAGTATGTATTCAGCATCGTACCTCTGAAGGATCTTCAGGGACTCTGTCTGATTGTACAGGTATATTTTGGCGAGCCAGCTTATCTGGGAACCGTTTAGGGTGGCTCCGTCCGCCAGGGTTGTGACGTTCCCAATGCCTGTGAGCCAGTAGCCATAGTCCCACCAAGAGGCTACAACGGTCTTACTATCTAGGTTATTTCTTATCCAAGTTAAGGCCTCTATCCAGTCCTGAGGATAAATGCCAGTGCTCAGTTTTGCTGGAACACCAGACATGGCTAGTTGCCCCGGCGAATAGGCTCTCCCTACAGCGTCGACGATGGTCGGTGTGGTGATTAGGAAGAGGACTATGAGGAATACCACCCCGAGCTCTGGGCTCGTTTTTGGCATAAGCCTCCTCCTACGGCTCTCTAAGGGTCTAGATCCAAAGACGGTCTCCATGAAGGGCTTTACCAACTCTACTAGTCCGTAAGCTGCCATCAGGCATGAAGCTGCTGATAGTATTAGGGTTAAACGTATCATCGAGGCTGCGAAGTAGAGGGAAGTGATGAAATATAGAAGGGTAAAGAACCTCTTGGGGTCCATCCTTCTAAAAGAAAAGTAGGACCCCACAAGCGATAAGCTGAGGACGACGCCGAAGTCGCTGAAGAAGGAAGCCCATGAAGACCTACGGTGCTCCGCCACCGATTCAAATACAGCCATCGGAGCCTTGCCAAAGGGCCATATGACCGCCAAAAACTTTCCACCCAAACTGGAGATTAACCCCCTGCTCTCGAGAACCCATAGGCTTCCTGCCAAGGCTATGATAAGAATGGCTATGAGAATTGTCTTATTACTCATTTTTTCCGCATGTTTGAACAGATCATAAAAGATTAGAAAAGGAATGAGGCTGAGGATGAGGATGCTATCAATCTCCGTGAGGTATCTAAAGCCGAGCACAGGTATTAGAATAGCGAGCGAGTAGCTGATGCCGATTGGTATCGCGTAGGAAATAAGGAGATTCCTTGAGTAGCCTCCCCTTAGAACCATCAGAAAAGAGAAAAAAGCCAACATAGCTGGCACATATCTAGTTGCACCCCAAGAGATAAGGACGTAGACAAGGCTGAGCCCAGATGCAAGGGCATATAACAGCCTATTTTTCAGGGGTTTTTCTCCTTCAAGGGATCTGAGGAAGCAGAGGAACGTGAGAGTCATGCCCAGAATACCCGTGGTCTCGGTGTCAAAGAAGCCCAGAGACGTTCTGCTTATAAAAGCGGAGTTAATGGCGAGGAAGAAGGCTGCAAAGATCCCAACTTCTTTTCCGCCCATATCCTTTCCGAAGAAGTAGATGACGAGGCATGTGAGTGTCCCTGTTATAACAGGGAAGAGCATGGTGATGTTTAAGAGGGAGACATCAAAGCCAAGGGCTCCTAGAAACTGGTATATTAAAGCCGCTGAGAATGCAACTCCCGGATAAGAGGTGCCTGGTATGTCTCTTCCCAATGGGTACCAAGATTGGGGGTCATGCCATGTGAACCATGACTGGAATCCATTCTCTATGACATAGTCAGCCATGCGATATTGATAGTAGGTATCATACTCAGCGAGGTAAGGCCCCCATCTTATTGGGATAAACCTAACAGTGAAAGCGGTGAAGAGAATGAGGAGTATAGCCGAGATCTCCACAAGGCGCTTGCCTGATATAGGTATTCCCAGATGCGAGAGCCGCCCAAGGGTGCTGGTCAACTTTCCCCCTACACCGCCGAGCCCTCTTCGCAAGACTTCATGGGACATGCGTATTCCTATCTTTCCCATATAGGATATAAACTTGTTTTATTTACTTTACTATGGGGAAAAGTAGAGTCCGCTACCAGCCGTAGAAGAGTCTGTGGGCGAGGACTTCTGGAAACCCTTCTTCGACCATCTTCCTTGCGACAGATTCGATGGGGTACTCCACTCGCTTTATCCTCACTTCGAGTCCTTCCTCTCCTTCCTCCAGAATCATGTAGCTCGCTCGGGGATCACTATCTCTTGGCTGACCCACTGAGCCTGGATTGATGATGAGACGGCTCCCAAAGCGTCGCACAAAAGGGATGTGGGTGTGCCCGAGAATCAGGATCTCTGAACGAGTCTGCTGGAGAAAGGACTCTAAGACGCTGTCCGCAGTATAGGAGAAAACATACTCATTCAAGGGATCGCGTGGGCTTCCATGGAAAATAGTCAACTTGCTACCCCCTAGATTCCACTCCAAGCTCTCTGGCAGTCTCGCCAAATATTCGAAGTTCTCTATCCTAAGAAGCCTGTGGGTGATGCGTATAGCCTCCTCAGCATAGGGGTTGAAATCCACGATGACCCCTGTTGCAGAAGCCGTGTCATGGTTGCCAGCCACGGCATGGAAGCCTAGTTCCTTTGAAAGGTCGATGCACTCATTAGGCCAGGGACCATATCCCACGATATCGCCGGCTGAGAAGATGTAGTCCACCGAACCAGCATCCTCTAAGACTTTCTCAAGGGCTGGGATATTGCTGTGGATGTCGGAGAGGATGAGGGCTCTCAAGGCTCACGTGCTCCATGGGTTTCATTGTTGGGGATAGGTTTAACTTTTGGGGTTTTCTAATGATGGTTGGATACGGATGAGCTTGGAATTCTCGACACGTAAGATGACCTTCGAGGGAAAGGAGCTCAGCGTTGCCTTAACGGAGATGGAGAACGCCGTCCTTCTCCTCCTCTGGGAGGGGATGAGACCGCTTCTCGGAACCCTCACGGTCACCCTGCCTGGGCGCATCTCCTCCAGACTCTTGGGAGATAGGGACTCGCTCTTTGGACAGGTCCTCGGAGAGCAGCTCGCATCCTACTTTCAAAAGATGTCTTTAGTCTCTGTTAACCTCAAGACCGTGAAGACAGAGGCCGTGGGAAGCAAAATCCTTGAACTTATCAAGGAGATTATCAGTGAAAGAGCTAAGAGTCGCGCCCCGGCTTCATAAGGAGATAGAAGGTAAGATGCGCCTTGCCGGATCTTAGAAGCTTTATGCAGGAACTGGAGACAAGAGGAGAACTCCTCCACATCGAGGAGGAACTCTCCCCGAAGTTCGAGATAGCCGCTGCGCTGAGGACATTAGACAGCGGACCCGCCGTCCTCTTTAATAGGGTGAAGGGCTCCGACCACAAGGCCGTCGGAGGAGTCTGCGGAAGAAGGGACCGCATATGTCGAGCCCTCGGAATTCAGCCCGAGGCCTTCTACCAGCGCCTCCTCCACGCCATGGATCATCCAACCTCAGTGAAGGTTGTCGAAGATGGGCCTGTGAGGGAAGTTGTAGAAGAGCCGAGGCTCAGCAGGATGCCTGTGCTCACTCACTTCGAGAAGGACCCTGGCCCATACATTACCTCTGGCATACTCTACGCCAAGAGCCCTGACGGCTCGGTTGAGAACGTATCCTTTCACCGCATCCTGATCCTCAGCGATGGAAGGGCGACGCTGAGGATTGTCCCCCGGCACCTCTACAGGATCTGCCAAGAGGCCCGTGGAAAGGTTGACGCCCTTGATGTGAGCATATCCCTTGGTCTTCACCCAGCTCTGATGGTGGCGGCAGCCTCCCCGGCGCCCTTCGGTGTAAGCGAGTTCGAGGTCGCTAATACCCTCATGGGCGGCGGGCTGAGATTGGTGAAGTGCGAGCACATCGACGCCTTAGCTCCCGCCGATGCTGAAATAGTCTTGGAGGGGAGAATTCTGCTGAAAGAGGAGACTACGGAGGGACCCTTCGTGGACCTCACGGGAACCTATGATATTCAGCGCCGCCAGCCTGTCCTTGAGGTCGTCGGCGTCATGCACAGGAGAGACTATCTCTATCAGGCCCTTCTCCCTGCGGGCTCTGAGCACCTCCTCTTGATGGGCATGCCCCAGGAGGCAAGGATCTGGAACTACGCTCAGAATATCGTCCCCACGGTCAGAGGGGTCAACTTAACGCTTGGGGGCTGCGGCTGGCTCCACTGCGTCGTCAGCTTCAAGAAGTTCAGGGAAGGAGACCCTAAGAACGTTCTCTTGGCTGTGTTCTCTGCGCATCCAAGTCTGAAACACGCTGTAGTCGTGGATGAGGACATCGATCCCTTCGATATGGAGATGGTGGAATGGGCCATTGCGACGAGGTTCAAGGGCGACGAGGATCTGCTAGTCATTCCGAACGTTCGCGTCTCAAGCCTCGACTCCGCCTCGGATCAGACGGCGGAGCTCGGCTGCAAGGTCGGCATCGACGCGACGCGTCCCTTGGCTAAGCCCAAGGAGAAGTTCAGCAGAGCCGAGATACCTGTGAGCGAGGATCTGAAAGTGTTTCTTGAGAGGCTGAGGGATTCAGGGAAACGAGGTTGAAGCTGAGTTGCATCTGACTCGCTACGAGGAGAGGCTTCTGGGGGGCGAGGAGGGGGAATCCGTCGAGAGGGCAATGAGGCTCCTAGTCACCCTTGGGGAGGTCTTCGGGGCTGAGAGGCTGGTAGAGGTAAAGAGTGCCCATGTCTCAGGAGTCTCCTACCTGAACCTCGGCGAAGCAGGCCTCGACTTCTTGAAGGAGCAAGCTGAGGCGGGCGCTAAGACACGGATTCGGGCGACTCTCAATCCAGCCGGCATGGATCTGCAGCGCTGGAAGGACCAGGCGATCCCTCAGAGCTTCGCGGAGAAGCAGCTCCAGGTAATCGCAGCCTTTGAGAGGATGGGTGTGGAGGCGACCTGCACCTGTACTCCCTACCTCGTAGGCAACGAACCGAGGCTAGGCGAGCAGATCGCATGGGCGGAGTCCTCGGCGATCTCCTACTCTAACTCTGTCCTCGGAGCTCGAACGAACCGTGAGACAGGCCCCACCACTTTGGCGAGCGCTGTGGTAGGTCGAGCCGCATTCTATGGATATCGCCTCGCGGAGAATAGGCTGCCTACGGCTGTTGTGGAGGTTGAGGCTTCTCCCTGTTCAAGGCTTGAGTTCAGCGCACTGGGCTATGTCATTGGGGCTCAGGTGGGGAACGGCGTTCCCTTCATTCGGGGCGTAACTGCTCCGAGCTTAGAGGACCTGAAGGCTTTAGGGGCTGCCGCAGCAACTTCCGGCGGTGTAGCTCTCTACCACGTGGAGAGTGTTACCCCGGAGAGCCGTAGCCTCGCTCCTCTAGACTTGAAGAGTTTGGAGAGGTTCACGATTGATCGAGGCATCTTAGAGGAGACGATCTCAAAACTCTCCGTTGAAGCTGAGAAGCCTATTACCTGTCTCGGCTGCCCCCACTGCAGTCTGAGGGAAATCGAGGAAGCTGCAAGGCTGCTGGAGGGAAAGAGGCTGAAGGGGAGGCTCTGGGTCTTCACCTCCAGAGGCGTTTACGCTGATGCCGAGAGAAGAGGCCTTGTAAACCTCATCGAGAGGGCGGGAGGAAAGGTTTTCAGGGATACCTGTATGGTCGTCGCTCCGGTGGAGGAAATGGGCATAACGGAAGTCTCAACCAACTCCTGCAAGGCTGCTCAATACTTAGCCAACAGAGGAGTCAAGGTGGCTTTGGGAGACGCAAATAGCCTGTTGAAGGAGGCTACGAAATGACGACCCTGAAACTGAAGGGAAGAAGGATTGTTGGAGGATACGCCGAAGGAACTGCTGTGGTATCTCACAGCCCCCTCTCCTTCTACGGAGGAGTCGACCCGAAGACAGGATGCGTTGTGGAGAGGGGACATGAACTTGAGGGGAAATGCGTCTCTGAGCTTATCCTCGTCTTCCCTACGGGGAAGGGGAGCACCGTTGGCTCCTACACGCTCTACCAGATGAAGAAGCTCGGGACGGCGCCCAAGGCGATCATAAACAGGGAAACCGAAATCATCATCGCGACAGGGTGCGCTCTGGCGGAAATACCCCTTATTGACAGACTGGAGAGGGACCCTTTAGAGGAGATAGAAATCGGAGACCATGTAAAAGTCGATGCTGGCAAGGGTGAAGTGGAAGTCGAGAAGAAGGCTAAAGTGGAAGCCACTCCTTGACTCTGAATATTTCAACGATGTCACATTCCTTATCTTCGAGTTCCTAAGATTGTTTAGAAAAGTGTTTTAGGTGGCTCCTTGCCTAGTTTGAGCTGAGTAGGATTGAAGGTCACCTTTTGGCTTTTAGACATCAACCAGGAGATGCGGGACCACCAGCCCGAGGTCTGGCTCTGGGGAATAGATGAGAGGAACAGGCGTATCCTTATTATAGAACGGGGCTTCCTCCCCTACTTCTACCTCCTGATCAAGGGCGATGAGGATCCCAAGGCTGTTATGAATAGCCTCTCAAGCCTCAGGAAGGAGATGCCTCTTCTCCGAGACCTGGATCTGGTGGATCGCAAGTTCTTCGGCAGACCCGTGAAGGCAGTTAAGGTCGTTTGTGGCGATCCAGAGGTCGTTACAGAGTACTCGAAGAAGCTCGGGAAGGTGCTGGGAGTGGAGATGAGTCTCGAGGAGAGTATCCGATACACGATGCGCTACCTTATAGACAAGGAGGTCGTCCCCTGCGGCTGGCATGAGGCCGAGGTGGAGGAAGCCGAGAACGTGGAAAGCCTCCAAGTTGAGGGAGTATACCTTGCCAAGGCTTCTCCAAAGCATATGGAGCGGGCTGAGCTTCCTTCGCTGAGGATTCTAGGCTTCACAATGGTCGCATACAGCCAGAGGGGGATGCCGAAGCCTGAGAAAGACCCGGTTGTGATGATCTCCACAGCCACGAACTCTGGCGGCGAAACTCAGTTCATCTCTGAGAAGGGCGACGAAAAGCCCGTGATAGACGGTTTCATCAGGTACGTTGGGAAGTTTGACCCAGATATAATCGTTGGCTATGGGTCAAACCAGAGGGATTGGCCCTATCTCCTTGGTCGTGCAAAGAAGCTGAGGCTCCGCCTCTCGGTTGATAGGGGTGGTGGAGAGCCTCACAGCAGTGTCTATGGGCATGTCTCTATCACGGGAAGAGCCAATATCGACCTCTTCACCTTCGCCGATGAACTCCCCGAGGTGAAGGTAAAGACTCTGGAGAACGTGGCGGACTTCTTGGGCGTGATGAAGCTCAAGGACCGCAGCATCATCGGGGAGATGGATATCCCTGCCTACTGGGAGGACTCAGGTCGTCGTCCTGTTCTTCTGAAGTTCTCATCTGAAAACCTCCGAAGCGTCATGGGAATAGCCGAAGATATGTTCGACTTCGCGGTTCAGCTCTCAATCCTCGTCGGCATACCCCTCGACCAGATAGGCGCCGCCGCGGCAGGGTTCAGAGTTGAGTGGGTTCTCATCCGAAAGGCTCATAGCATCGGGGAGCTAGTGCCCGAAAGGAAGGAACGACCCTACTTCCCATACGAGGGCGGATTGGTCCTCACGCCCAAGCCCGGTATCCACGAGAACGTCGCGGTACTCGACTTCAAATCCATGTATCCCAACATCATGATAGCTAAAAACATCTCGCCGGACACCTATCTGCAGCCTGGAGAGGCGGAGCCACCAGGCGGCGTCAATGTTGCCCCAGAAGTTAGGCATCGCTTCAGAAAGGAGCCCACCGGCTTTTACAAGGAGGTATTAACCCATCTCATCGAGATCAGGGACATGATTAGGAAGAGACTGAAGTCCCTGCAACCGGGTAGCGTGGAGTATCGGGTGCTTGATGCTAGGCAGAGGGCTGTGAAGATAATCACTAACGCTACCTATGGCTATGCTGGTTGGCTGGGGGCGAGGTGGTACTTGAAGCCTGTCGCTGAGGCGGCTGCTGCTTGGGGTAGGCTGATCATAAAGAAAACGATAGAGATGGCTGAGAAGATGGGGATCGAGGTCATCTACGGCGACACAGACAGCATCTTCATACGCTACGACCAGGAAAAGGCTGACGAACTGTCCAGAGAGGTGGAGAAGAATCTTGGGTTGGAGATAAAGCCTGATAAGGTGTACACTCGCATCCTGTTCACCGAGGCTAAGAAGAGGTACTGTGGACTGCTGCCTGACGGGCACATGGATATTGTGGGGTTGGAAGTGATAAGGGGGGACTGGGCTGCCGTTGCGAAGAACGTTCAGGAAGCTGTGCTAGGGATATTGCTGAGGGATGGGTCGCCCGAGAAGGCAGCGGAGTTCGTTAAGAGATACATCTCAGACTTCTTGGGGCGGAAGGTCTCTTACCGAGACCTGATCATTTGGAAGACCCTCACAAAGCCTGTGGAGGAGTACGCCGTGAAATCGGCGCATGTGGAAGCCGCGAAGATGCTGATGAAGGAGGGATGGGAACTCACGATCGGCGACAAGATCGGGTACGTCATCACGGTAGGCGAGGGCAAACTCTACGAGAAGGCGAAACCTTATGCGCTTGCTTCCTACGATGAGATAGACCTTAACTACTACGTCGAGAACCAGATCCTGCCCGCAGCCCTAAGAATCCTTGAACAATTCGGGATCACAAAGGAGGGCCTACTTCCCTCATAACAATGGGGCAAGACGCCGTATTCGATCTTCTTGTTTACACATTAACAGGCATAATCACTTTTGTTTCTATGATTCAAAGAAGGCTCTTAGTTCTCTCTTCCTGTGTGAGAATCAGGTTATGTTTAGAGAGAAGTTTAATAATACATGATTCAAATTATAATTCAAGTAATGAGGAGAGAGGGTTCGATTGAGCGAAAAAGATGATCTTTTGCGAAAGGCCAAGGAGGAGATGCGGCTCTCTGAGAGAATCCTCTCGGTCATCCCAGGCTTCAAGGGCTATAAAGAGAAGGAAGTTAGAAGGGAGTCCGATAGGCTGATCCGCAATCACCTGTACCGTAGGCTGAAGGAATCCGAGGACGACCTCAAAAAGGTCTTTCAGAAGTTGTCCGATGAGAGGCTTTATGGGCCTATGGAGAACATGGATAGGCTTGTGATGGAGTTCGACAGGGTGAAGGCACGCATAGACCACGCC
>Ga0315296_10000480_pt1 | contig 36610 bp, 25 predicted proteins | sample YL17G14_18_MG_FD_203921 | JGI IMG/M metagenome (GOLD analysis project Ga0315296, IMG submission 203921) | Sediment microbial communities from Yellowstone Lake, YNP, Wyoming, USA - YL17G14_18 | ecosystem: Environmental > Aquatic > Freshwater > Lake > Sediment | place: USA: Wyoming | collected... | reverse complement strand
ACTGCAAAAAATTTAGAATCCTTGGAAAAGCTGAAGGATGCGGCATTATCCACTGTGTATTTCTCGCCAGAATCCAAATTCAAAAGCTCTGCCTTAGAAGGAACAGGCTTCTTCTCCTTCCGCAGCTTCTCAGCCTCTGCTTTAGGAAGCCCTATCATGTAGGTTACCCATCGAGAATCCTCAGAAAAAACAGGCTGCAGACCATTGGCGATCTCATAAATTTTATCTGTTGACAAGCTCTTCGTATAAAGTGTGTTATCTCCGCCATTTGGACGCAAGGCATAGCTTGTCCAATTCCCATCAGAAGAGATCACTGCAGAAACAATGTGCTTCCAGCGTGGATAATCATCCAGAGTCAGTACCTTTTTCCCCTCCTGCGCCCAAAGCGCGGACGAAAAGGCAAGTAAAAGAAAAATCGTCACCAATAAGGAAATTCTCTTATTTGATTTCATGCTTTCCCTCCTTCATAAATTTTTATTTTTAAGACAGAGACTCAAGTTCTCAGGTATATATCAAACCAATTTAACAATATTTTGATTGCCTCGACAAGGTTTACTGGTTTTCCTGTGCGTGAGAGGTTGTGATTTTCCCCTTGAAAAATGACCATTTCTGTTGGAATATTATGAAGCTTCAAAGCATAGAACAACTCCTGAGCTTGACCCAACGGACAGCGATAATCCTGGTCACTGTGGATGATTAAGGTCGGTGTTTTAATTCTATTTGCATATTTGATGGGCGATCGATCCCAGTAGAGCTGGTAATTGTCCCATGGTGTACCATTAAACTCAATCTGCATCTCGCGGGGAGTGAAATCCTGCTCGCCAAATGCAGAGATCCAGTCGCTGATGCTTCTATGGGTCACAGCAGCTTTGAACCGGTCGGTCTGAGTGATGATCCAATTTGTCAAAAATCCTCCGTGGCTACCTCCAGTCACTCCAAGTCGGTTGGCGTCTATCCAATCGACACGCTTCAAGAGGTCATCCAGTCCCTGCATGTTATCTCGATAGTCCACCCCACCGTAATCAAAGTTGACTGCTCTCTGGAATTCATGGCCATAACCTGTGCTACCGCGGAAGTTTACAAAATAGACAGCATATCCTTTAGCAGCTATCATTTGAAACTCGTGCGACCAGGAATGACCCCACATGCCGCTCGGTCCTCCGTGGATATACAAAATGAGCGGATACTTTTTTCCAGGCTGCCAGTCCATTGGTCTGATTAAAAATCCCTGAACTTGTTGATTTGCATCATTGGTGAACCAGTATTCCTCAACCTTTTGAAGTGCTAGAGTTTTCAAAAAAGCTGTGTTGAAATGGCTGAGCTGTTTCACCTTTTTCCGAGATACATCTGAAACCCATACTTCTGGCATGCGCAGCTCATCTTCCAGCATAAACGCAAGCACTGATCCATCTTTGGAAATGGACAAGCTTCTGAGGCTCACTGGTTCTTGAGTGAGCTTTTGGGCTTCACCGGTCTTGACATCCAGGCGGAATAATGGATCTTGGCCAAGGTCATTGGTTATATAATAAATATTTCTCCCGTCAGGCGCCCACTTAAATCCGCTGGGAATCCTATCCACTTTTTCTGTTATACATTTGTGTTCTCCTCCTAGAGGAGAGACAAGGCAAATCTCAGGTTGGGCATACGGCTTGTCAGTGCGGAGATAGGCAATTGTCTTGCCATCTGGAGACCATTGCGGATAGGTGTCCTGATGCGGCTGTGTGGTCAATTGCTTAAGCTCGCCCCCATCAGCTGGGATTATCCAGACATCATTGTTAGAACTTCCTTCATATTCCTCGCCTGTGCGGTCAGAAGAAAAAGCAATCCATTTTCCATCAGGAGACCAGACTGGATCTGAATCATTCCAATCCTCTCCCTTAGTAATTTGGGAGATTTTTTTTGAAGCTATATCAAATACGAAGATGTGCGTTCGTTTCTCATCAAGATAGGGGTGGACTCCATTGGCTTTATATCTTGCTCGCTCTATGACCTGAATATCAGGACGAGGCTCTTTTTTTTCTCCCTCTGGATTTTTCGTCATTTTCTCTTCTGTCCTGAGCATTAGAAGCATGCGGCTCCCGTCAGGATACCATTGGAAAGAAGAAACTCCCTCCTCAACTTCGGTCAAAGGGAAGGCTTCACCGCCTTGACTTGAAATCAGATAGACCTGTGTCTTCTTTCCCCGGTTTGAGAGGAAGGCTATATGCTTCCCATCAGGCGACCAGCGGGGTGAACTGTCACTAGGGCCATGTGTAAAACGGATTGGTTCTGCAGTGCCGCTCGTGGGAACTAGCCAGATACTTGATTCCCGAGAACGTCTATCTTCGCTCACTTTAGAAACAACAAAAGCAACCCATTGGCCATTTGGGGAGATCTGAGGATCGCTCGCAAAAAGAAAGCTGTAATAATCCTCTGGGATCATTCCCCGAACCTTTATCTCTTCTCGTTTTTCCTGAGAAAAGATCATTGAAGAAACGCCGAGAAAGAGCAGGAGAAAAAATACGTATTTTGCCTTTTTCATTGTTTATCCTCCTTTTCTAGAACTCCTCATTCTTTGGGCTAAAAAATTAATTTTCACAGAAAAAAACTTATTCCTTTATTCCTAAGCGGTCGAAAATAAAAGCATAATTAAGCTTATGGAATTTTTAATTAATTTTGATCCTTTATTTGGAGAAAAAAATTAAGAGACTTGCTAACTTTAATTTTTGGAAAAATAAATAATTAATCTCTCTATTTTTCTTTATAACTAAATTTTGAAAGAAAAAGGGGGGCTAAATTGCCCCCCTTATGACACAATTAGTACAGGAATCTTATCCCGACTCTAAAGATTCTGGCTGCATTCACTCCTGTTGCCAGGCCAAAAGTTGTCCTGTCAACTCTGGATTCTAGACCTGTGGGGACTCCACGGTTAAAGAGGTTGAATATATCAGCTTGAATTTCTAATCGATTTTTTCCGATAGTGAAGAACTTTTCGAGCCTGAGATCAAAATTGATAAACGGGTCATATCTATTCGAACCTCTCTCTTCGATGCGCACGGAAGTAGCTCCCGTTGCGTAGGACGGCGCTTTCACTGTTCTCGTCCAGTTGTAAGCTCTGATATACTGGAAAGTCGGGCTGATGATGAAGTCCAAGGGAAGAACAAAAGTTGAATAAATCTTTAACTGGTGTGGCACGTCATTTCCCAAAGTTCCATAACCCAGCAATTGGGAGTTTGGATTGACCCACTGGCTAAGCCTTGAACCTCCTCCGGTCTCAGTTCCTTTAAGTTTCATATAAACATAAGAAGCATTGAGCATCCATTTGTTGGACATTCTCTTGGTCAGGGTGAACATCAGGCCTATGTACTTTGATCTTGGCGTATCGATGCAGGAAGGGTACTTACCTGATTCTGGATTGGTGATATAGAATTTATCCGCAGCTGCTTTTGAGGTTCTATTGTAAACTTCGATTGTTTGCTGGACACCTTTTTCATCTTTATAAGTATAGGGCATCTTCTTCCAGGTTGCGCCGGTGTTCACCCGGCCGATGAAATTTTTCCACTTTCGCCAGATAAATGTCACTCCGACAGAAGTATCTTTAAATAATTCTCTTTCTATGCCGGCAGTGATTTGGTCCATAACTGGAAATTTTATGTCTGGATCTACAGTTGCAGGATTAGAGTAGTTCGCTCTAAATATCTCAACTCTTGTCTTGTCGGGCAAAACATCATAGATGACATAATCCGATATGCCAGTCGTCGTTGCTTCGATATAGTAATTGTGCAACATGCCAGCAGCGTATTTTCCATAATGGGCTTTGAGCGCAGTGGAATGATCTCCAAAAATATCCCAGGCAAAACCTATTCTTGGCACAAAACTTTTGGCAAAAAACGCTGGTTTTATCCCTGTTGGTGTCCCCACCCAGCCTCTATGGGTAAGAAGGCCTATGTCTGCATTCCAACCTTTATCCCAGTTGAATCTTATTCCAGGATTAATGGTTATGTTTTCACTGATTTTCCAGCTATCCTGAGCAAAAACCGAAAATCGGACGAATGTCTGCTCAAAATCGTAAGAATATTCATAAGCATAGGTATGAAGTTTACCGCCCGCGCCTGGAACATTGTCATAGTACCAAACACCACCAGGATACCAGTATTTATCCCAGGCTGGAGCGACTTCAAAGTCAACACCAAACTTGAAATCATGGGAGCCTTTGATAAACTGGTCAGCATGATGGGAGAGAGTTGAAGAAATCTCATAGCGGCCTGTCCAGCTGTCATAGTAATTCTCAGCATTCACACTGTGCATTCCCGTCTTATAATCAACGCGGCCGGGATTATCTCCTCCTTTAGCTTCGTCCCAGTAAGGAACATCATTCATGAAAAACCGGAACTCGAGAATTGTTCGCTCTGAGAAAGAATAAAGTCCGTTAAAATTATAGAGGTTGGTCCAGCCATCTTCCACCCAAGAGCATATAGGAGGTCTCATAATGCCCAAATCAGTATTCTTGTTGTAGTAAACATCGTGCTCAACCCAGGCAGAGAGCCTGAGCTTGTTTGAAGGTTGAAATGTGAGCTTAATAAATGCCGCAGGCTTTTCGACACTGGATATTTCTGACATTCCAACAATCTCTGACTGGTTTCGTGGCCACCTGAATGCACCGAAAAACCAGAGTTTATCCCTGACAAAACGTCCTCCGATGCTGACAGCAGGATCAAACCAGCGAGTTCGGTTTGGTGCCTTGTATAATGAAAACATCTTCTCCTTGGGGTCGAAGTTTTTAGCCGTCCAACCCCAATCTCCGTAGACAAATTCTAGAAGTCCGGTGAGCTCATTCCCTCCAGATTTTGTGACAGAGTTCGTGGCAATCCCTGAAAAACCATCGAACTCAACATTAGCGCCAAGTCCCGTGATCTGGAGTTCCTCAAAAATATTGAAGTCGACCATTGCCCAGTCAATTCCACTCTTTGTCCAGCGTGATTCCACACCGTCAAGTGTGTACGTGTTTCCAGCCCGGCCTGCACCTCCAAATCCTGAATTGCCCCAAACGCCTGGTGCCTGGTTGATCATGTAAGAAATTCTTCGGCTCGCATTTGGGATATTGAGTAGGAAATCTTTGTCAAGTTGAGTTTTGCCAACAGCTGAATCTTTGACATCGATAAGAGGGGAAACAGCTGTTACTGTCACTTCTTCTGCAAGAGTAGCTATCTTCATCTCCATCGTTATGGTTAGAGTCTGCCCGATATGCAAGCTGATGTCTTCTCTTTTCATAGTGACAAATCCTGGGAGGGAAGCCTCAATAGTATAGACTCCCATCATGAGCCCAACAAACCTGAATTTTCCTTCAGGATCTGTAATTCTAGTCTGGGCGCCGCCGATCAAGCCTGGAGATGAAAGGACAATTTTTACTCCAGGAAGTGGATTACCCTCTGGGTCTTTAATGTTGCCTTCGATAGCACCTGTGGTTGTGAGCTGGGAATAAGCCAGACTGCAAACAAAGACAAGTGCCAGAAGGCCGATGATTGTGCGCTTAAAGTTTTTTTTCATTTAACCCTCCTTATTAAAAGGCCTAAAAAACCCATTCCCTTTATGTATTATTCTATCCCTTTATTCTCACCTCCTTTTGAAAATGGATTAATATGGAAACTTGGTCAAAGTCCCTTTTCCCTATTCTGTTTTTCTGTTTCCAAAATTTCGTCATAATAATAAAAATGTTGAGATTTTATGTCAAGTGAAGACAAAATTATTTTGTGCTCTGGCCTGGCTGCAACATCTTTTTTCAGTAAATAGAAATCTCACCTTATCGCAATTTATATAAGCAAAAAATGTGCCAATCTTCAAAGAAAAGTTATTTTTATATTATCTTTATTATCAATAAGATAATTCCTGTGCGCTTATTCCCATTTTGATAAAAATTCAATTTTTTGAATATATTCTCCAAAAAATTGGATTTATGGCTATATTTATACGCCTTTTGTTGGAAGCATCTCAAAATCCGTGATAAAAATGATCAAGCTGCATGTTTTCGAAATACCCAGCTTGATCCATCATCTTTCTTTTATCACGGAAAAAAATTGCTTGCAATCTTGTTTGACATTTAAAATTTTAAAAGTTATATAATAGCCACAAAATATTTTAAAAATATGGAGGCGCTTAAAATGAAAAGGAAAATTGCTTTTTCTTTGGTGCTTGTCTTTGTTTGTTCCTTGGCTTTTGCTGAGCAGACGGAAAAGAGGAAGATTAGAGATGAAGACTTTTTCAACTTCAAAGAGATAAGCCAGCCATGCTTTTCGCCAGATGGTAAATGGATAACCTATGTTGTTACTGTCAGAGACAAGGAGAAAAACAGCTCCAACTCAGATATCTGGATGATACCAAGTGAGGGAGGAACACCTATCTGTCTCACGAATCATGAAAAGGGGGATAGCAGCCCAAGCTTCTCGCCTGATGGAAAATATTTGGCCTTTCTTTCAAGCCGCAAGGAAAAGAACCAGATCTGGCTCTTCAATGCCCTCGGTGGTGAGCCTTATGAGCTAACAGAGATGGACAATGGAGTCAACAGCTTTGTCTGGTCACCTGATAGCTCAAAGATAGCTTTCTTAGCAAAGGATCCAGAGCGTAAAGAGAGTGAAAAGGAAAAAGAAAAGAAAAAGCAGCCTGATGTCATCGTGGTGAACAGGCTCCAGCATAAACGGGATGGGATAGGCTATCTGGATGATAAGCGTAGTCATATCTGGATTATTCCAGTAAAAGGAGGAGAGCAAAAAAAACTCACCGATGGCCCATATGATGAACAGAGCATAAGCTTTTCTCCAGATGGAAAAGAGATTCTTTTTGAATCGAACCGTACTGAAAACGCTGATGCTAATAGAAATACCGATATTTGGGCCATAGATGTGGAAACTGGGAAAATAAGGAAAATGACCACTGATCCGAGAGCTGATTCTAATCCAAGTTGGTCGAATAATGGCCAATATATAGCCTATTTAGGAGGAGCCAATCCCATTTATGGCACGACTTTTCTCTGGCTAGTGCCTTCGAGCGGCGAAAAACCACAAATGCTTACTGCCAAGCTGGATAGAAATGTCCGCGGCAAACCCCTTTGGTCAGCAGATGATAAGTATATTTATTTTGTTTTAGAAGATAGCGGAAATATCCACCTCTGTCGCATTCCAGCCTCAGGAGGAGAAATAGAGCGAGTGATTGCTGGAGAGAGAACTGTGGGGAATGCCATATTCTCACCTGATGGGAAATACATCGCCTTTATCATGGGAGACTCTCTCTCCCCCGCTGATCTCTTTATTTCCAAAACCAACGGCGAAGAATTGAAGAAACTGACTTCCCTCAACGAAAAGCTCGTGGCAGAAATAAAACTCAGTGAGCCGGAGAACATCCATTACAAGAGCTTCGATGGACAAGAAATAGAGGGTTGGGTGATGAAACCTATAGATTTCGAACAAGGCAAGAAATACCCGATGATCGCCAGAGTTCATGGTGGGCCGAATTCTCAATACTCCACTTCCTTCAACCATGATTTCCAGCTATTGGCCGCTGAGGGCTATGTCGTCCTCTATACGAATCCTCGGGGAAGCTCAGGATATGGTGAGCCTTTTGGCAAGGCTATTTGGGCTGATTGGGGGAATAAAGATTTGAAGGATGTCATGGCTGGAGCAGATTATGTCATTAAACAGGGCTATGTGGATTCGGAGAAGCTCGGAATATATGGCTGGAGTTACGGCGGGATAATGACCAATTATGCAATAACCCGGACCAATCGTTTCAAGGCTGCAGTTTCAGGGGCTAGTGAAGGCGATTATTTCAGCTGTTATGGCTACGATGACCTTCACTTGTGGTGGGAGGAAGAGCTCGGTTTACCTTGGGAAAATTATGAGCTCTATCGAAAGATATCTCCAATTAAAGATGTGAAGAAAGTAAAGACTCCTACGCTCTTCATGTGCGGCCAGTTTGACTATCGTTGTCCCCTGCCTCAATCGGAGCAGATGTATCTCAGCCTTAAAAAGTTAGGCTTGGAGACTGAACTCGTCATCTATCCTGGAGAATCTCATGGGATAAGGTCTCTCAATTACCAGCTTGATCGGCTGAAGAGAGTCATGAATTGGTTCAATAAACATCTCAAGCCTGAAAAATAAGCTGACTTTTCTCGTCTCATTTTTATTCAGGAGAAGAATAAATGGATGCTTTTTCTTCAAAAAAATATGTGCTTCTTTTTGGCTTTCTTTCCCTTATTTTTGCATCTATGTGCTCGGGTCTTGCCCAAAATCTTCCTCGTCCTGAGGATTTTTTTGGCTTTAAAGTCGGAGCAGATTATCATCTCATAAATTATGAGCAAGCTGTGGATTACTGGAAAAAATTGGAAAACCTCTCTGGGAAGATCAAGCTTTTTGAATACGGAAAATCTTCTTATGGCCGAGCGATGATATTTGCTGCCATTTCTTCAGAGGAAAACATCACTCAATTGGACCGCTTTAAGAATATCTCTAAGAGCCTTTCCTTAGTGAGGGGATTAACTGATGAAGAAGCAAAAAAGCTGGCTTCAGAAGGAAAAGCCATAGTTTGGATTGATGGGGGTCTCCATGCGACAGAAGTTGCTCCTGCCCAGCACATTATCCAGCTCACTTATAATTTGCTCACAGATTCTTCTCAGACGACTAAGAAGATATTGGATGAAGTGATTGCCATGTTGGTCTTGCCAAATCCTGATGGAATGGACATGGTACTCGAATGGTACAAAGATAATTTGAGCACTCCCTATGAGACAAGTCCCCTGCCCTGGATTTACCAGAAATATATAGGACACGACAACAACCGCGATTCTTTCATGCTCAGTGTGCCCGAAACTCGAAATATCAACCAGTTGATAACCCATGAATGGTATCCTCATATTTTTTATAACCATCACCAGAGCTCGCCTTTTCCTTCCCTTATTTTTGTCCCCCCAGACTGTGAGCCTACCAATCCCAATCTGCATCCTTTATTGCTCCGTTGGCAAAATTTTATTGGAGCGGCGATAGCCAAAGCATTTGAAGCTGAGGGAAAACAGGGAGTTATCTCGAGATTCCTTTTTGATACCTGGTATCCAGGCTATGTGACTCAAGTCTGCGATTTTCATAACATCATCTCCACTTTCTCCGAGACATTTCTCTATCGCTATGCCACCCCCCATTTCTACACAGTCCAGGATTTTCCTCCTGAGTATAGGGATTTCACCATTTCTTTGTTCTTCACTAATCCATGGCAAGGAGGATGGTGGCACTTGAGAGATGCTGTTGAATACTGTCTCACTGCTTCCAAATCTGTATTAGATTTGGCTGCAAAACACAGGGAAGAGCTGCTTTATACGAAGTATGCCATGGGGAAAGAAACTATTGAAAGATTCCATAAAGAGCCACCTTATGGATGGATTATTCCCTCAGAGCAGAGAGATCCAGGAGTTGCTGCCCAATTAATCAACCTCTTGCTCGCACTTGATCTTGAAATTTATCAGGCAGAAGAACCTTTTCGAGCAGATGGAATTGATTATCCTGCTCGCAGTTTTATTCTTCTAACTTCCCAGCCTTTTGGCCGCTTCCTCAAGACACTCTTTGAAAGCCAGGTCTATCCAGATTTAAGACGCCTTCCGTCGTTATGGCAGAGCATTGTCGAACCAGTGGAGCTCAAGATCCCTCCTCTCCGCAGCTATGATGTTCTGGGATGGACTCTTCCCCTCCAGATGGGTGTAAACACAGTAACAATGAATTCTCCTTTAGAGATCAAGATGAAAAAAATTGAGAGGATACTCTCGCCAGAAGGAAAAATCTCAGGTTCAGGAAACAAATTTTATCTCATTCCTTATGAAACAAATGCCAGCGTCATCGCTTCCAACCGTCTTCTTAAATCAGAAGCAGAGGTTTTATGGGCAAGAAGCAATTTTGCCATTGAAGGAAAAACATATTTGCCTGGCACTTTGATCGTGCCCTTTTCCAATATTTCAGAAAAAAAGATGCCTTCCTTGGCTAAAGACCTTTCGTTAGAGGTCTTGAGCATAAAGGCGCTTCCTCCAGTCAAGCTCGATCCATTGAGATTGCCAAGAGTTGCTCTTTACCAGCCCTGGACCGCAAACATGGATGAAGGATGGACAGAACTCGTTCTTGAAAATCATGAATTCTCATTCACGGTTGTCCATAACGCTGAAATAAAAGCGGGAAGTCTTGAAGATCGTTTCGATGTCCTGATCTTTGCCGATCAATCTCCAAACTCCATCATCGATGGACGCCCCAAAGGCACCATGCCCCCAGTGTATGTCGGAGGAATTTCATCCAGAGGCGTGATAAATCTGAAGAAGTTTGTCGAAAATGGTGGAACTCTAGTTTTTTTGGGCGCCTCCTCTGACCTTGCCATCGAGCAGTTTGACCTGCCTCTGAAAAACGCCATTAAATCTCTCAAACCAGAAGAATTCTTTGCCTCAGGGCTTCTGGTTAGGATCACCTTTGACCAGAATCATCCCCTCGCCTACGGGATGCCGAAGGAAGCTGCTGGCTTTTTTGCTCAAAGCTCTGCCTTTCAGATTTTTCCATCCAGTGAGAAAGATGCGCCCAGAATCGTAGGAAAATATCCGGAAGAAAATATTGTCCTCAGCGGCTGGATGCATGGAGAAGAATATTTAAAAAATAAGGCTGCTATTTTAGAAGTGCCTTATGGAAAAGGGAGGATTCTATTATTCGGTTTTAGGGTTCAGCATAGAGGCCAGACTGCCGGAACTTTCAAACTGCTCTTCAACTCCCTCTTTTATGGAGCTCTGAAACACCAATAAATCACTTCTTGCCAGGGCCATGAAGAACTTTTTCCAGGCCACTCCTCTGTCTGCCTGCCATGATCGATGACGATTTTGCCAAAGTTTCCTTCTTTTAATATTTTATTTTCGTCTCACTTGTGCTATGCTTCCTCATCTTTTGTTTGATTGAAAAAGTAATGAAAAAATCTTCTGAATTTGACCTTAGAAGGACAGGAAAAATGCAAAACAAGAAAATTAAGAACTTGTTACTCTTTGGCCTGATTGCAGGAATAGTTGTCCTGCCAAGAGCTAACTTTTCTCAGGGGATTGAACAGGAAGCTGCAAAAGCCGAGGGAAAAGTTTTGGACATCGATAAAAAGCCAATTCCAGAAGCAGCAATCGAGTTGAGGAACAAAGAAAGCGGTCAAATATCTAATTCAAAGACTAATAAAAATGGAGAATTTTACTTCGCCTTCTTGCTTCCAGGAAAATACATAGTGAAGGTTGAAAAAGAGGGATATCAAGTCTACACAGGCGAACTTGAACTGAGTCCAAACAAGATTCTGAAACTTGAAGTCATACTGGCCAAGGCGGAGACAGTGGAGCAAAAAAAGGAGAAAGAAGCTATCTCCTCTTTTGATTCGGGAGTAAAGCTGGCTCAAGAGAACAAAACTGATGAAGCAATCCAGGCTTTTTTGAAAGCTGTTGAGTTAAAACCGGATCTAGCCGAAGCCTATTTGAACCTGGGAATTCTCTATTTTCAGAAAGAAGAAGATAAGGAAGCTGAGGAATCTCTTTTAAAAGCAGTGGAGCTAAAACCAGAAATAGAAAAAGCAGAAGAAATTCTTGCTAACATTAACTACGAGAAAGGAAGGCGATTCCTTCAAGAGGATAAGATCGATGAAGCATTGGAAGTACTGAAAAAAGCTTATGAATATCAGGCAGAACATGCCTATGTCAATTATCTGCTCGCCTATGCCTATCTCAAAAAGGAAATGAAGAATGAGGCCATCACCCATTTTGAGATCTTTCTCAAATTAGAACCGAATTCCCCCAATGCTGAAAAAGTGAAGAAAATCCTGGAAAGTATAAAGAAGCAATAAACCTTTTCTTTTCATCCCTCCCATCGCAGGATAATATTTAATTGGTGAAGCATCTTTTTCCGTGATTATTGCAGATTCATCTTGAGAATGGGTGGCGCGGCGCCAGTCCCTGCAACGACCGAAGCGTAGGGGACCCCTCTCTTGATGGGTGCGGAGCGAGGACGGACGGGGATGCGCCGTGACAGGACCCATCATCATGGATTATGGGATGCTTACTTTAATTGCTGAGCTTTTGAATCTTCAGTTCTTGACTTATCAAAGATTCCTTTTTAGAAATTGGAATTTCTATCACCAATGAATTTTCCCCTGAGCCCGCGAGGACGAGATCGAGCTTGAAAATTCCACTCCAGACTTTTGTTTGCTCGTTCCAGGATTCTGCGAAGAGCTCAGCGGGAATATCTTTTCCTGAGATTTTGAATTCCGGATGAACGGAAATTTTTCCTTTGGGAAGATAAATCTGCATAAAAACAGAGACATCCTCTTCTGGCAAGAATTGGCTGTTCACCCTGGGAAAGAACTTTATTTCCCTGAATTCTAATCCTCCATCTTCTTTGGAAAGAGAAAAAGATTTTTTTCCTTGCTTTGGATTATGACTGACAGTGCCCAAAACGCAATTGATGATGCCCCCCTTGTCCTTTTCTAAATCCGGAAGAGAAAAGGAGGAGTTCCCTATCCCCACTTCTTTTGTTTGAGGATCATAGAGGGCAAAAACAACCTGGTATTCTTTTCGGCTGAAATTCATCTCCTGCCCCTTGAAGCGCAATGTCAGGTAGTCAACAGTTTTCAGATAATCTAAGAAAGAAGAAGTCATATCCAGAGGAATCTTGATCAGACTTTCATACCCTTTTTCCTCACTTTTTTTATCCTTGATCCAAATGAAAAGGCTCAATGTCTTGGGAGCATATTCAATTGGCTTCTCCAGGAAGAACTCTTTCGCTGGAAGGGCAAGATTCACCCAGGACTCATATTTTCCTGAGTCTGCATAAAAGGGAACAAACTCTGCCTCAAATGGCAGTCGCTTGAATAGAGCCGGGTTATAAAAGGCGCTGACAAGAAACATTTTGTTGGCCTCATCTTGGGAATAATCCGTGTAACCTTTCCGGAAACGGAGATCCAGGCCACTCCGTTTTACCTGGACTTTTATCTCATGGTATTTGTCGTCTGCTTTTTTTCTTCTCGGATAGAAGCTCAGTTGATAATAATAATTCAAATCCGTCGTCATCGCCTGGCGGAATTTTTGATATTTTTTACTCCCTCTCAGGGTGATGGCACCAGTATCCTCAGAGATCCATCTCAGATTCTGTAATTTCCAGAGTTTCTCATTGTTGAGTTTGCCATAGAGAGAGGCGTTATCTTCTGAGACATACTCTGCCGTGTCTCCCGAAAAAACAGATCTGGAGAAGGCATCAGGATCTAGAGAATAGATGGATATGTTCTGCGAATTGGCAAAGCGAATGATCTCCTCTATGGCTTTATCCCCAGTATCAAAATTTTTTTTCTCCAGGATATTGAAGGGATCAAAAACTCTCACTCTTCCGTATACTTGAAGAGGACTAACGGAAACAGTTATTGCCCTGGCACTAGGCATATTAACCCTTTCTATTCCGACTGTTGCTGTTCTCGTTGTAGAAATATCGGGTATGCCGGAGCTAATGAAGAGGATATATTTTCTCCCCGGCAAGTTCTTTATCATGTTCGTGGTGGCTAAGATTCCCGCCAGTGTCGCTTCAAATTTTCTTCGCAGAATTAAGAGATATTCTCTGAGCTGTGCGGTTATGATAAAATATGCTGTTGATTCTTCCATCCCATCAAAAAAGTCAAGAGGTGCAAGATCCTGACCTTCTTGCCAGACACTTGCAGAAGCTTTTGAAACAGCATTCTTGATGAGCTCCTCATCAGTCGTAAAGGGCTGGAGTATCTCCAATCCCTTTCCCTCTTTTACTTGGAGAATCATGACTTCATGGCCAAGCTTAACCAGGGAAACGAGCTCATCTATGATTCTTTCGATTCCCTGCTTGAGCTCTTTTTCCCAGGAATTGATGCTGTCAAAAAGGACAGCAAGCTTCTTTTTTGGATAGAGGGGAGCGTTTTCTTCTTGAATTTTTAATTCTCCCCCTTCAAAACTTATGAGCTCGAAGGAATTTATGGAAACTTTTTCTCCATCCTCAAAGATTTCAAAATCATTTTTGGTAAGGTCTTTGACAAACTCCCCATCTCTGGTCACAATGACATCAACTAAAACAAGCCGCACCTCCACTTCATGCTTTTCCTGAGGGATTAATTCTATTTGCTTCTGAAATCCAAAATCAAAATAGACAAGGATGAATATTGCAATGAAAAAAAGAATTGTTACTCTTTTCAATTTTTCTCCTTTTTCCATTTCATTATTTTTCTTATTAACCCATTCAAAGGCGAATCAAAATTCTTCTATTATTTTAAATGATACTTGGATCATAAGCAATAAACTGGCCCACTCATTCGTTTTTTTTAATCTCTACTTATCATAGAAGAAATACTTACGGTGCTAACAGTGAATTGACAGAATTCTGTCTATTAGCTAAAATTTGTTTTTGATCTGATATGCCGATGAGTTCAAAAAGAACAAAAAAAGAACCCCATCTTAAGCGAAGCAAAACAGAGCTTAAGAATTCGCAAGGCTCTCCTGATAGCCAGAAGGAGAGAAAAAAGAGAAAGCTTCTTCTTCCTTCCTTATTAATAACGGGAATTCTTATTGTAGCCATTATACTCTTTTTCAGTTTGAGCAGATACTTTCTGCCAAAAGGGGCAAAAGAGATTGCTGAATTGAAAAAATTAATGGCTCCTCTTAAGGGTTCGGAGCTAAATGTCTTGTTTTTTACATTGGACACCACCAGAGCTGACCATCTGGGATGCTACGGCTACGACCAGGTGGAAACTCCCAATATTGACTCCTTGGCAAAAAATGGAATCTTATTCAAAAATGCCGTCTGCCAAGTGCCCCTTACCTTACCCTCTCATTCTTCGATACTTACTGGCACTTACCCCTTTTACCACGGTGTCAGGGATAATGGCGGGTTTTATCTCGAACAAGAGAAAATGACCGTTGCCGAAGTGCTTAAAGAGAAAGGATGGGCGACCAGTGCTTTTGTAGGAGCTTTTGTCCTTGACTCTCGATGGGGTTTAGACCAAGGATTTGACTATTATTATGACAACTTTGACTTTGCAAAATACAAGACGATAAGCCTTGACACAGTTCAACGAAAAGGGGGTGAAGTTATAGAGGCATTTTTTAGTTGGTTTGAAAAGAATTATCAAAGGAAATTTTTTAGCTGGATCCATCTCTATGATCCCCATACTCCTTATGATCCCCCAGAGCCTTATAAAACCAAATATTCTGATAGACCTTGGGGAGCCTATGATGGGGAGATCGCCTATGTGGACTTTCTGATTGGAAATGTCTTGGATAAACTCAAAAAGAATAATTTAGCAGAAAAAACTCTAATCGTCATCGTTGGAGACCATGGAGAAAGTCTGGGTGAGCACAATGAAAACACTCATGGGTTTTTTATCTATGATGCTTGTATCTCTGTTCCTTTGATCATCCAAATCCCCTCAGCCAAATTAGAAGGAAAAATAATTACCTCCCAAGCAACAGCAATTGATATTATGCCAACATTGCTCGAGATACTCGATCTCCCAGTTCCTCAAAGCGTTCAAGGGAAGAGCCTTATTCGGCAAATTCTGGGCAAAAGCCCAAGGAGTGAATCATTCGCTTATAGTGAATCCTATTTCGCTCGATATCATTTTGGCTGGAGCGAGCTGAAAAGTCTTCGCAATAGCGACTATAAATACATTCAAGCTCCAAAGCCTGAACTCTATGACCTTCGGAGCGATCCTGATGAAAATTATAATCTTTACCAACAAAACCTTGCTACAGGAAAAAAATTTGAGCAAGAGCTAAAGAATCTCCAGGAAAAAATGTCTGTCAAGGGAATTGAAGAAAAAGGTCCCCAAAGAGTCGATGATGATACAAGAGAAAAACTTGCGGCGTTAGGATATATTGGTGGATTCACGTCCTCTTCCAAGCTCAGTAATACCCAGGCTCTCGGAGACCCTAAAGATAAGATCATCCTTTATAATAAAATAAAAATGGCTGAGGGAGCCTCTGCTAATGAAAAACTTGACGAGGCCATAACTCTGTTAAACGAAGTTATCAAGGAAGACCCAAGGATTATGGAAGCTCGCAATGTTCGAGCTCAGATCTTTTTAGAACTCGGTAAAGTTGAAGAAGCTATCCTAGAATGCAAAGAAGCTTTGAAGATTGATCCAGAATATGAAGCAGCCATATTTAGCTTAGCTCAGGCCTATGTGCAGGCAAAAAAATATGATGAAGCCCTAGCTGGCTTTGAACGATTGACTCAATTGGATCCGAGAGACCCTAAGCCCCATTACAATATGGGAGGCATCTATCTCCTCCAGAAAAAGGACTTAAATAAGGCAATAACTCACTTCGAGAAAAGTATTCGTTTAGACCCTGAACATAGCGCTATGGCCCACAATCTTCTAGGATCAGCTTATTTAGAAAATAAAAATTTGGAGCGGGCAGAGCAGGAAATTAGAAAGGCCTTAGAAATGAGGCCCCAGGTCCCTGATGCTCATTTTCATCTGGCACTTTTGTATGAAGAGAAGGGAGAATTCAATCAAGCAGTAGAGGAATACAAAAAGGAAATTGAAATCCATCCTGCTGCCTATCCTGCCCATTTCAATTTGGCAAAGCTTTATGGAAAAATGGGAGACCTGCGCAAAGGAATTGAGCATTTCAAACTGGCTATAAAATATAAAAAAGATTTTGCCAATGGTTACCTCTTTATGGCAAAAGCCTATTTAGATTTAGGGGAAAATCTTGATGAAACAATAAGCCTGGCTAAAGAAGGATTAAAATTGGACCCAGAATCAGAATATGCCCCTCTAGGCCACTACATTTTAGCTGACATCTACAATCGATTGGGTCGCTGGAAGGAATATTCTTTAGAATTGCAAAAGGCTAAAGAGCTTGAGCAGAGAATAAAAAAGAAAGGATAGCGAGTCTCTCTTGGAATTCTTCTTTTTAATAATATCCATTAATGATTGAATTTTTTAATACCCTGAGTGGCAAGATAGAATCTTTTAAGCCTCTCGTTCCTGGAGAAGTTAAGCTCTACACCTGCGGCCCCACAGTCTATGATTATTCGCATATCGGAAATTTCCGCGCTTATGTCTTTGAAGACCTGCTCAAGAGATTTCTGTTGTTTATGGGTTTCAAGATAACCCATGTGATGAACATCACTGATGTCGATGATAAAACGATTAAAGGGGCTAACTCTCAAGGAGTGAAACTCGAGGAATATACAAAAAAATATATCGAGGCTTTTTTTGAAGATATCAAGATCTTAAACATTGCTGAAGCGGGCTATTATCCAAGGGCTACAGAGAATATTCAGGATATGGTCAAAATGATTCAAGTCCTCATCCAAAAAGGATACGCCTATAAAAAGGACGGCTCTGTCTATTTCAGCATAGCCAAATTTCCCAATTATGGGCAGCTTTCAAAAATTGACCTGAAAGAGCTCAGGCCTGGACAAAGAATTGAAGCCGATGAGTATGAAAAAGAAAGTGCTCATGATTTTGCTCTCTGGAAGGACAAAAAGGAAGGAGAACCCTTTTGGGAAACAGAATTTGGTGAGGGAAGACCTGGCTGGCACATCGAATGTTCGGTGATGAGTTCCAAATACTTGGGAGAGACATTTGATATTCACTGCGGCGGAGTGGATAACATTTTTCCTCACCATGAGAATGAAATCGCCCAGTCTGAAGCCTACTCAGGGAAAAAATTCGTCAATTACTGGCTTCATTGTCACCATCTTGTCGTTGAAGGCGAGAAAATGTCAAAATCCAAAGGAAATTTTTTCACCTTGAGGGATCTTCTTGAAAAGAATGTCGATCCTCTTTCACTCCGTTTTCTTCTCCTTTCCACCCACTACCGCAAGATGCTCAACTTCACATTTGAAGCCATTGATCAAGCGCAAGCTTCCCTCCAGAGAATAAGAGACTTTCTCTATGAACTGGAAAGCCGCACATTTCAAGATAGAGAGAAAAGTGAAATTTCTAATCTCATAGAAGAAACAAGGCAAAAATTCATAACAGGTCTAAGCTCAGACCTCAACATCTCTGTGGCTTTGACCGCCATTTTTGAACTTATCAGAAAAGCCAACATTTTGATCTCCCAGGAAAAAATAGGAAAAAAAGATGCAAAGAGCCTTATCTCTTTCATCCACTCCCTTGATCAAGTACTAGCTTGCCTCGCTCAAAAGAAAGAGAAAACTTTGGACGCTTCTCTTTTGAAAAAAATTGAAGAACGCGAAAGAGCCCGGCAAGAAAAAAATTACAAGCTTGCAGATAAAATCCGGCAAGAACTCCTTCTTCAAGGAATTGTTCTTGAAGATACGAAAGAAGGCGTGCGATGGAAAATCATCAAGAGGAACAAGGAGAAAAATTGAAAGAAGCCAAAAAGTCTTCTTACGCCCTTGGCAAATCGGGCGAAGAAGCAGCTATTGATTACTTAAAAAAAAAGAAGTATAAGATCATTGAAAGAGGTTTCCGACTTCTCAGAGGAGAGATAGATATCATTGCCTATGACCGGAAGACTTTGGTTTTTGTTGAAGTCAAAACAAGAAAAAGCAAAGATTTTGGTTTTCCTGAAGAATCTGTCACGCCATACAAACAGCAACAAATCAGGAAAATTGCTCAGGGATTTTTAGTCAAAAATAACATGAAGGATGTGGAATGTCGTTTTGATGTTTTATCCCTTTTCTTCACTGAAAAGGATGGTTACAAGGTCGATCACATCCAAAATGCTTTCTAAAGATCACAATTTCAAAGGAAGGAGGTTAAAATGATTTTTTTGGAAAGAGCAAAACGCATTTTCGCAATTCTTTTCTTTCTTTCCATCTCTATTTTGGGCTTTAGCCAGGCTGTTCCCAAACCTGAAGAAGTTCTCGGTTTTAAAGTTGGAGAGGATTATCATCTGGCCACTTATACACAGGCTATACAGTATTTTAAAAAGCTGGTTGAAAATTCAGACAGGATCAAGCTTTTTGATGTGGGAAAGACTTCCATGGGACAAACCATGACCTATGCTGTCATCTCTTCAGCAAAAAATCTGGCCAATCTCGATCAATATAAACAAATCTCAAGAAGGCTCTCTTTGGTTAAAGGGTTAACTCCAGAGGAAGCAAAAAAACTTGCTCAAGAAGGAAAAGCCATCGTTTACATCGACGGCGGACTCCATGCCAGCGAATGTGCACCCGCTCAGCACAACATTCAACTTGCCTATGACCTTGTGGCAGCTTCTGACCCAAAAACTCTCCGTATCCTTGATGATGTCATTCTTGTTCTGGTCTTTGCTAATCCAGATGGAATGAACCTTTTGGCGGAATGGTATCAACCCAATGTCGGCACTCCTTATGAAGTCTCCTCCATGCCTTGGCTTTACCATAAGTACGCAGGACACGATAACAACCGAGATTCCTATATCGCCAACCTGATTGAAACTCAGAACTTGACTCGCATAGCCAATCAAGAGTGGTATCCTGTTTTCCTCTACAATCATCACCAGACAGCCCCCTTCCCTGCTCGAATCTGGATTCCTCCCAACTCTGAGCCAACAAATCCCAATGTCCATCCTATGCTTGTCCGCTGGCAAAATTTGATTGGCTCTGCCATGGGAGCAGCATTTGACGCAGAGGGAAAAGAAGGGGCAATTTCTCGAATCGTTTTCGACACCTGGTATCCGGGCTATGTCTCTCAAGTCGTCGATTCCCATAATATCATTTCCATCATGACCGAAACTGCCCTTTACCGCTACGCGACTCCTCATTTCTATACTATCAGCGATTTTCCCAAGGAATATCAAGATTTAGTGATGTCTGCTTTCTATCCAAGCCCCTGGAAAGGTGGCTGGTGGCATCTCAGGGATGCTGTGGATTACTGTCTAACTGCTTCCAAAGCTGTCCTGGATACAGCTTCCAAATACCGCGAGGAACTCCTCTTCAACAAGTATAGAATGGGTCAGAATGTGATTGACAGATTCAGCAAAGAACCGCCTTTTGCCTGGATTATTCCTGAAAAACAGCAAGATCCAGGGACAGCTTCGCTCCTTCTCAATCGGATGATTCTGTTGGGAATTGATATTTATCAGAGTGATGAGGCTTTCACCTGCGACGGCATTACTTACCCAGTTGGAACTTACATCATTCCCATGACACAGGCTTTTGCTCTTTTTATAAAAAATGTCTTTGAAGAACAGACTTATCCAGACCTTCGAAAATATCCTGACCTCTGGCAGGGGTTGGTTCGATCTGTGAAATTTGAAGGGGCCCCCTTTGGATCCTATGACATGATGGGCTGGACCCTTCCCTACCAATTCGGAGCTAATGTCCTTTCGGCCAATTCTCCTCTGAAGGTCAAAATGACTCTGCGGAAAGAAATAAAGCCTGCTCCAGGAGAGATTTTGGGAAATCCCAAAGCTGCTTTCCTCATAGGGCACGAAACGAATGCTAGCTTTACAGCCACAAACAGGATAATCAAGGCAGGAGGAAAAGTTTTATGGGCAAAAAAATCTTTCTCCCTCCAGAGTAAGAGTTTTCCTGAAGGGACCATTATTGTCCCCGCTCAGAGCGTCAATTACTCTTTCATGGAAAAATTAGCTAAAGAATTAAACCTAAAAATCAGCGGCGTTTCAGAAATGCCCAAAATCGAAACTTACACTCTGAAGAAACCAAAAGTTGCAATATACAAATCCTGGATTTCGAGTGCGGATGAAGGCTGGACAAGGCTCATCTTGGAGCAGCATGAGCTTCCTTTCACAAACATTTTTGATGCAGATATCAGAGCGGGAAATCTCAACGCCAACTATGATGTGATTATTATACCTGAGGCTCGTAGCCCAGAGAGTGTCATTGATGGCTATGCCAAAGGTACCATGCCTCCAAAATACGTGGGCGGGATTACGCTCGGTGGACTGAGAAATCTGAAACTCTTTGCGGATAATGGAGGGAGTTTGATTTTTATGAATTCTATCTCGGATATGGCTATAGAACATTTTGGCATCCCTGTCAGAAACGTTCTCAAGCAGGTGAAAAGAGAGGAATTTATCTGCAGCGGCTCCATTCTGCGCATGGAGTTTGATCCAAGCCATCCTCTTGCCTATGGAATGCCGAAAGAAGGAGCAGCAGTCTTCTCCGGTAGCTGTGCTTTTGACATCATGCCCTCTTTTGAAGCGAAAAAAGAACCAAAGAGCGTAGCCAAGTATGCAGCAGAAAATTTGCTGATGAGTGGCTGGATCTATGGAGAAAAACTCATCCAGAAAAAATCATCCATCCTGAATATTCCTTATGGCAAAGGAAAGCTCATCCTCTTTGGATTCCCGGTGCAGCTCAGAGGTCAACCCTACGCCACTTTCAAACTTCTCTTTAACGCGATCTACTATGGGGCAGCGAGCGAGTAATGAACTGATTAAAATCATCCTCTGTTGTCAATAATCCTGCCTCTTATCTTTGCTGCTGTTTTCCCATTCATAGTCTGTTGTTTGTTGAATTCTCTTGACAATCGAACAATCTTGAGATTTTTTCCATAAATCCCTAATCTTTTCTTTGAGGAGCGGATGCATTATCTCTGGGGCTATTTCCATCAAAGGAACCAAGACAAAATTTCTTATCTCCATTCTGGGGTGGGGAATTATCAATTTTTTTGTTTGGATAATCGTTTTCTCAGCCAGAAGAATATCGATATCAATACGACGGGGCCCATTTTGAACTGTGGGCTGTCTTTTCATCTTCTCTTCGATTTGCTTGATCAAGTCCAAAAGAGCATGTGGACTGCAATCTGCCTCTATCTCAACAACTTGATTCAAAAACCAAGGTTGGCAATAAAAATCAACAGGTTGAGTCTTGTAGAGAGAGGAAGCGCGAAGAATTTTTGCACCTTCTTTTTTCAACAAAAAAAGAGCGCGGCGAAGATTTTCCTTTTTGTTCCGCACGTTGCTGCCAAGACTTAAAAAATATTTCATTGAAATTTGAAATAAAGATTCTTATGATAACATCTTTATTTTCTCATTTCAAAAAGAAGCAAAGATGCAGAAGATAGAAAAATGGCGGGTGGAGGAACTTTCTCTTGTCTTGGATCAACTTGCTGAGTTCTTGATAAAAGGGAATAATCGCGAATGGGCTAATGTTTTTTTACACTTTGATTCTGAATCGCGAAAAATTATCCAAGCCGAGAAATTCGACATAGACGAACTCAAGAAACTTGTAAGAAATATTAAAAATTGTCTCTCTGGAAGTTGCTCTCTTATCGAGGTAGAACTCCAGCATGAAAATCCAGTGGAGAAGGCAATGATCAATCGCAAATTTTCTGAGGGCAAAGCCTTGCTTTTCTCCATTCTGGAAGATTTGGAAAATCGGATGGTTGAATTTTTATCCTGAGTCCTATATTCTCAGCAATCCAAATCTTTTGAGCACTCTTAGCACAGCAATAGTGACCCAGAGATGGTCTTCTAAAGAAGCTTTTTTATTCCCTGATTCCCAAAAGCCTTGGCTGTTCTGCTTTTTCAATAGCCAGTCCAAGGTCTGCTGAATTTTTTCATTCTCAACGCTAAAGCCAATCTTAGAGAGAGAATCAAGGCTGCTGAAGATGTCAGCTGCCCAAAAAGGATAAGTAATTTCTTCCCAGAAAGAAGGATGGCGTCTGTTATCGTAGTTATTTGCCTGGAAAAAGCCACCGAGCACCATCTCACCAGCTTTCCAAGCTTCTTTGCTTTTCCTCCAGGCTGGAGACTCAGCGAAGGCTCGAAGAATCATGCCTGTGACGAGAGGAGAAAATGGCTGTGTTTTATCTGCTTGGATAGGGCCTCTTCTCGACTTCAGGCCAGATCTGTAGCGACTTTTGAGCTGTTCTCTATCTCGCGTCCGATAAGGAATTGCCCAGCCTCCATCAGCCTGCTTATTCGCCAAAATCCAGCGGAATCCTTTCTTAACTCTTTTATCTTTATCCAATTCATAACGGCACAGAATTTCAAGAGTCAAGGCATGATAGGTCGGGGCATATTCATTTAGATAGAATCCTCGAAAATCTCCCTCTTTTGTTTGGGTACCGAATAAAAACTTGATTGCTTTTTGAATTTGCTCTTCTTCACGCAAGCATCCATAATCATACAATCTAGAGATATTTTTCAGAGTTTCAACGAGAGAGTAAGTCTTTTCCCAGCGAAGAGGGCTTTCCGCTTTTCTTTTACACCAGCTGCCATCGGTTTTCTGGCTCTCCAAAATCCTTATGCGCGCAGAAAATTTGCACAGGTTTTTATTTTCCCTTTCTACCGGAACCTCAAGAATATCTTTTTTGAGCCAGTAGAGGATAGGCAAGTTCCCCCTTGCCAAAAGAAACTCGAGCGCTTTGTTTGGATTGACCTTCATCAAGAATATTAGTGAATGAAATCTTGAGAGAAGCTCATATCTTCTTCAATGATCATTTTTCCTCTTAAGATGCCTTGCCCTTGCCGTAGAGAATCATTCCAGGAAGCTGGCCCGTGTGTTTTCCTCTATCAATAACAACTTCTCCGTTGACAATAACATATTGAAGGCCCTGGCTGAATTGATGTGGGTTGGAAAAGGTGGCTTTATCCTGGAAGGAATTAAAATCAAAAATTGTCACATCCGCGTACATTCCCTCTTGAATCATTCCCCGATCTTTGAGCCTTAAGGTTTGAGCAGGAAAAGAAGTCATCTTTCGCACGGCCTCTTCCAAAAAGATGATTCCTCTTTCGCGGACATACTGGCCAATAACCCTTGGAAAAGTTCCATAGTTTCTTGGATGGGGAACTCCTTTTCCAATGACCTCAATGCCTCCATCAGAGCCAATCATCAGGTAAGGAAGGCGCATCAGGCTTTCTACATCCTTCTCGTCCATCTGAAAAAAGACTCCAGAGGCACCTCCATTTTTCTCTATTTCAATGATGAGATCCGCAGCATTGTCCACTGTAGGTTCTTTCCCCTGGAGGAGGAGAATCTCCTTGAGATTTTTGCCTTCATACTCAGGAAAGTTCTGAATGTCCGCAATGAAGATGGTCTCTAATTTACTGATTCCCTTTGTCGAATTAAGCCTCCGCTCTTCGATGTATGACTTAATTTTCTCATAAGTTGCCTTATCTTTCAATCTTTCCAGGAATTTTTCTTTTCCTCCTTCAAAGCACCAGCCGGGAAAGCTACTCTCAAAACCAGAGCTTGTGGCTGTATAAGGATACTGGTCCAGAGTCACCTCCACACCCCTTTTCCGGGCTTCTTCCACAGGCCTAGTGATTCTTTCCAGTTCATTCCAGACTGCATCATCAGCCAGTTTGATATGCGAAATCTCGACGGGCATATTGTTTTTCTCTCCGATGGCAATCGCTTCTTCAATACCTTCGGTGATGCGGCGTCCTTGGTCTCTGAGGTGGGTCGAATAAATTCCTCCGTAGCGAGCAGCAACAGATGCCAACTGGACCAATTCTTCAGTTTTGGAATAAGTTCCTGGGAGATAGGAAAGGCCGGTTGAAAAGCCCAAAGCTCCTGCCTTCATCTCATCTTCAATCAAGGCTTTCATTCTTTCCATTTCCTCATGGGTGGGATCACTCATTTTGTAGCCCATAACTTCTTGCCTTATCGTGTTGTGACCGACGAGGAGGCCAAAATTGACAGAAGCTCCTTTTTCTTCAATTCTTTGAAAAAGATCCTTCAATGGAAAAGGATGACCGCCGCAGTTTCCACCAATGACAGTGGTTACTCCCTGAGTGATATAATTATCAGCAGTGGGAACCTGAAGTATTCCTCGATCGCAATGGGTGTGGATGTCAATAAAGCCGGGAGAGACTATTAAATTTTGAGCATCAATGACCTTTTTTGCCTGTTTTTCATCTAAGGAACCGACCTTTGCTATCCTCTTGTTCTTAATAGCGATATCAGCCTTGAACCAGGGGTTGCCAGTGCCATCCATGACAAGCCCGTTTTTTATTAAAAGATCATAGGATCTTTTTGAGGGATTGCAGAACATCAATGAAAAAGCCAAAATGAAAAAGATAAAAAAAGAAATTCTTTGGCACGATCTAGACATTTTTTCCTCCTTAATAAAATAGATTTTATTCTAGGAAGAAAAAGATTGTCAATTTTTGAATGAATTTATTTGATTTTAGAAAAATGTTTCATTAGTATAAAAACTGAACTTTCTTCCTTCAAAAAATATGCAAAAAATGAGGGAGGTTTTAGATGGAAAGACTTATTTTCCTCGATAACGGGGCGACATCTTTCCCAAAACCTGAAGAAGTCTACACATTTATGGATCACTTTTACCGCAATTTTGGAGTGAATCCGGGTCGCTCAGGGTATGACCTCTGCCTTGAGACAGGAGAGCTTGTGGAAACAACCCGAAAAATGCTGACAAAATTTTTTAATGGAAAAGACCCGAACAGACTATGTTTCTCCTATAACTCCACAGATGCTTTAAACCTGATCATGTTTGGAATCCTCAAAGCAGGCGACCATGCAATCACAACCACTTTGGAGCACAATTCTGTCCTCAGACCTCTCTATCACTTGTATAAATTTAATGGGGTTGAAATAGATTACATTCCCTTTGATAGCAGGGGATTCGTTGCTCCGGATGATTTTCCAAAAAAATTCAAGAAAAATACAAAGCTTGTCATTATGAGCCATGCCTCGAATGTGATAGGAACGATTCAACCTATTAAAGAAATAGGCATCTACTGCCGTGAAAAAGGAATCCCATTTGCCATAGATGCTTCTCAATCCGCTGGAAAAATTCCGATCGATATCGAGGAATGTCCTATAGATATTGTCGCTTTTACTGGCCATAAGTCCCTGCTTGGGCCCACTGGAATTGGAGGTCTCTATGTCAGAGAAGGCATTGAGATAAGACATACCCGAGCGGGCGGCACTGGAGTCCGTTCAGCTGTGCGAACGCATCTTGAGGAGTATCCTTACAGACTTGAATACGGGACATTGAATGTCTTGGGAGTGGCAGGCCTTCATGCTGGACTCAAGTGGATTGAGAAAAAAGGATTAAAAGCGATTCATGACCAGGAAATGAAACTCACAGCCAAGCTCAGAGATGGACTGAGAGAGATCTCTGGAGTGACCATGTACTGCCAGGATGACCTCGCATATCATATCAGCATATTTTCTTTCAATATTGATGGCTTAGAAGCTAGCGATACGGGGACAATGCTTGATGTGGACTATAATATTGCCTGTCGAACAGGCCTTCACTGTGCCCCTCTTGTCCATGAGCAACTGGGGACAGAGAAAATTCACGGCTCAGTCAGGTTTGGCATTGGTCCCTTTAATACTGAGGAGGACATTCATACAGCCATTCAAGCAGTTAAGGAAATTGCCAGCACAAAAACTAAAAAAAGAAAATAATCAAAGTCCTTTCTTTTCTATCACTTTTCCGCCCCCCTCGCCTTCTCAAATATTCAGTTGTTGGCCAAAATCTCTATGAAAAGAAAGCTCTGAATCTTTTTATCCTAAACGCAGCCATCAGGTTTAGGCAGGCCAGCCACCTTGCAGGCTCCCTTTGCTGGGCCAGAAGGAAAAAGTTCATAAATATATCTCAGCTGAAAACCTGTTGCTTTGCAGACTTTTCGAACCATGGGAGCAAGATTATTTTCCAAGTAATACTCCCGAATATAATTAATAATCGCCCAATGGTCATCCGTCAGGATTTCTATTCCTTCCTCTTCGAGAGCTAGAAGTTCAGCCACTTCCCTGTTCCACTCCTCAGGATTGACCAAAAATCCTTCTTCATTCACTTCAATCTTCTTTTCTTTTCTTTCGATATAGGGCATTGTTTGCTCCCTTCCCTTTAAGATTTTGGAAGGCGTTATTATAACACAGAGAAAGAATAACAAAGATTATTCCGCTGAAATCGATTATATCTCTTTTTCAGCGATGAATAGAAACTAAAAAAAGAGAATGAGTGGCGCGGTGTGCGCCCTGCAACGCCCGCAGCGTAGGGTCGGGGTCAGGCTTTGCCATAGGGACAAGCTATTTTCATGCCCTTGACGAATAGGTATCTCCTATGACAAAGCCTGACCCCCAGGGTACCGCGAGGACGGACAGGAACACACTGCAAAAAATTACTTCGGAAAAACTTAGTGATAAAGTTTTTTACAAAAAATGACAAATTTTTGTATGATGGAGTTTGAATCAAAAAAGCTATGAGCATGGTTTCAAATGGAGGATATTCACCCATGAAAAAATATTTCAATTGGCGATTATCAGTTTCTTTAATTCTTATCAGTGCTTCTCTTGCCGCCTATACAATCCACTATCTCATTTTCCGTGATTTGCATCATATTTTTCTCTATATGATAGGAGATATTGCCTTTCTCTTTTTGGATGTTCTTTTTGTCGTTTTGCTTATCGAACGTCTTTTGGCTCAGAGAGAGAAACAGACAATCTTGAAGAAGCTAAACATGGTTATAGGAACATTCTTTAGTGAGGTAGGTCTGGAACTCTTGAAAAGATTCTCCACGTTTGTAGGCGAAGCTACAAATCTTCGAAAAAAGTTAGAGATCAATCCCAATTGGAGAAGAAGCGATTTCCAGAAAGCAATGCTTGAAGCCAAGAATTTCTCCTACACTATTCACATGAAAAAGCCAAACCTTCAAGATCTGAGCAAATTTCTCCTCAGCAAAAGGAATTTCCTTCTCCGCCTACTTGAAAATCCCAACTTACTCGAACACGAGCGTTTCACGGATCTTCTCTGGGCTGTGTTTCATCTCGCGGAAGAGCTGGCTTTCAGAGAAGATAAACTCGAAGATCTGCCAGAAAGCGATTATCAGCATCTCGCCGGAGACCTGAAGCGTGCCTATTCCCAAATCATAAGTGAATGGATTGCCTATACAGGGCATCTCAAGGAAAGCTATCCTTTCCTTTTTTCTCTGGCAGCAAGAATTAACCCCTTTGGTTCTCATCCTTCAGCCATAGTCAGTTGAATTTTTTGAATTATAGGGCTTGTCTATCCTTATTGATGCTTCATAGCTTTTCCTTTGATAGTGAATATCATGATGGGAAAGGCTCTTTTTATGAAGACGATGAGTCCCCTTAGAAAAGGAATAGTTGTCATAAGGACCGTTTATTATTTATAATCGGGATTTATTATTCTTGAGGAGGCTTATATGACCCAATATCGAAGGAGAGCTTGGTTGTTGGGTTTTTTATTTCTTTGGAGTTCATGCTTTTTTGCCGATGCCCAATCCACGCTCTCTTTAAAAGAAATCGTTGAGAGAAACATTCAGGCAGCAGGAGGAAAAGAGAAGATATCCCAGATTCAAAACTTTTCTTTCAAGGCTGGAGAGATGACCTATTATGTTGCCTCTGATGGACGAATGAAGATGACTATCGGCAAGGAACCAGTCATTACTGAAGTCTTTGTTGTTGGCCAAGATAAAATTCAAAGAAACTGCTTTAACAAAATCACTGAGATCACGGGATTGGAAAAAGCTCGCACCCAGTGTTTAGCTGAGCTGTACAGCGGGTTATTTACTCTTCAGAAATTTGAAGAGAAGCTTTCTTTCCTGGGATTAAAAAGTTTTGGACCTGAAAAACTTTATCTCCTCACAACTACCTGTGGAGATTTAAAAGTCGATTTTTATCTCAAGCAAGATGAATTCACTATCAAAAGGATTGTTTTTCAAGGCCATTCCCCAGAGGGCGATAAATATGAAGTCAATTATGACTATGGTCCTATTGAAGAAATAGACGGCTTGAGATTGCCAGGCTCCTGGTTTGCTTCTCAAGTTGGGACCCGAGGCAATCTCTATGAGCTCTCAGACTTAAAAATGAATCCGCCATTGGAGAAAGATTTTCTCTCCCGAGTTGAAGTGAATGTCGGCAAGGTTGAAATCGCAGCTGGTTCCTTAAAGGGCAATGTGATTGAGTTCAGTTCAAGAGGCAAAGATCTGTTGATGATTTCTACAAACTGGACAAAAGACTGCATAGAAAGGCTCGGAATAAAAACCAATGACCGGTTATCTTTCCTCATAGGCAGCAAAGAGATTGAGCTTGTCTTCTATGATACAGCACCACCAAGAGAAGCTCTCGTTCCAGGGGCAAAAGTTATGTTCCCTGCTCCTCAGGGGGAAAATTATCTTATCTATCTTCTCTCTCCCGAATTCATTCCACTTATTGAGCAACTCAAGCCTCTCTTACCTATTCAGATTAAAAAAAAGTAAAACCATAAAGGAGGAAATGATGATTCTCATAAAACGAAGAAATTTCATAAAAACTTTTGGCTCAAGCCTATTAGGACTGGGTTTATTTAAAGATGCGAAGGCTAAATCATTAGGGAAGATGGGTCCTCTTCAAGGTCAATCTTCACTTCCCAAAGTTAAGAAATACAATCCTTTGGGAAAGACTGGATTCAAAGTTTCAGATGTAAGCTGCGGGGCGATCTCCCTCTTTGAGCCAAATGTCCTCAGGTATGCTTATGAATGCGGCGTGAATTATTTTGATACGGCCGAAAGCTACCTGCGCATGAAAGGTGAATCTTATGTCGGCCAGGCCCTCAAGGATGTCAGGGATAAAGTGATCATCACAACTAAACATGTCTATAACTTTAGCCAAAAAATTGAAAGGTCATCCATTCTTCAAAGGATGGAAGCCAGCTTAAAGCGTCTTCAGACAGACTATGTTGATATTGCCATGGTTCACAGCATAGAAGACATTTCCCCTCTTCAAAACGAGGAGATCCAGGCTGCTTATTCCCAACTCAAAAAGGAAGGCAAAATCCGCTTCACAGGCTTTTCCTCTCACAACCCCAAACTCACTCTAAAACAAGCTCTCGAATCTGATTTTGCTCAAGTTGTCCTTTTTGTCTACAGCCATATGGAAGGCAAAGAAATAGAACCGCTAATCAAGCAGGCTCGTCAAAAAGGAATCGGAACTGTTGCCATGAAGATCTTTGCAGGAGGGATGCAGGGCAATCTGAAATCTTTGGTCAATCAAAATGTAAGCTATCCTCAGGCATCTATTCGCTGGGTTCTGAGCAATCCAGATATTGATTGCTGTATCCCGACTTTAAGCTCTTATTCCCATGTAGAGGAATATGTGACCGCATCAGGGCAGCCATTGGATAGGTCTAGCTTAAAGATGCTTGCTGATTATAGGCTTCAGGCGGATCGCCTTTACTGCAGAGTGAGTTGCAAGGCATGTCTTTCTTCCTGTCCGAATAATGTCGCCATCAATGACATTCTTCGCTATGCCATGTATTTCGAGAACTATGGAATGGAGAAAGAAGCTATCGGCTATTATGCTGAGCTTGAGGAAAGAACACGCTCTCTTCACTGCGCCAACTGTGTTGGCCACTGTGAAGGAGCCTGTCCTTATGGACTCAGAGTCAGAGATAAACTTGTTCATTCCCATGAAATTCTCACTGTCTGATTGATAAAAATAGTTTTATATTGTTTATGGTATTATCTGAAGAAAGGAGGATTAAAAATGTCAAAATTATCTCTCATCTTAGTAGTAATCACATTTGGGATTATTTTCTTGGGGGCTGTCCTTAAAGATTTTGAACAGGATGTGATTAAGACTTCACAGGCCGACCTGAAAATCACATTCATCGGCCATGGAACGTTGATGTTTACCTTTGGCGATAAGGTCATTCATGTCGATCCCATAGGAAGTCAAGCTGATTACACAACATTTCCAAAGGCTGACATTATCCTTGTGACCCATGAACACTCTGACCACCTCGATCCAGCAGCAATCGCCATTCTGCGCACTGAAAAAACCGATCTCATTTTTCCAGAAAAATGCTCGGAAAAGATTAAAAACGGCACAATCATGAAGAATGGCGAGACAAAAATCATTCAGGAAATTAAAATAGAAGTTGTCCCTGCTTACAACATTGTTCACCTTCGAAGTGAAGGTCTTCCCTTCCATCCAAAGGGGCAGGGCAACGGCTATGTGATCACTTTTGCTGACAAGAGAGTCTATGTCGCTGGTGATACAGAAAATGTCCCCGAAATGAAAGCATTGAAGGATATCGACATTGCCTTTTTGCCGATGAATTTACCCTATACCATGACGCCAGAAATGGTGGCTGATGCTGCAAGAGTTATTAGACCAAAAATACTTTATCCCTATCATTTTGGCGACACAGACACATCCAAGATTGTGGATTTGCTTAAAGACAGGAAAGAAATCGAAGTCCGAATCAGGGAGATGAAATAAGAGAATTTATCTTCTCTAGAATTTTTTCATGATTTCCGATTTCCACCTCAAAAATTGCGACATCCCTGCGCACTCTTATGGAATTGAGGAATCCCAAGTCTGCCAAATGAATCACTCCGATCAGCCTTTTTTCAGAGTCTAAAGTTTTTAAAACAATATCCTTAAATTTTTCAGAAAATAGCTCCATTTTGCCAATCTCGTCGATAATGACGATTTCATTATTTTCCAATGCCTCTTCAATCGCCTTTACACCTATCTCTTCTAGATCCTTGATGTTTATTCCATATTTGCCCAAGCGCAATCGACTCCTGAGTCCATGGAGTGCCAGGATTCCCTCTCTTCCTTCAAAAGTTTTTATCTTGAAGCCAACTCTTTTTTCATCCTCGGTTATTTCTTCTGTATAAAATCCACCGCAGGAATGTTTCAAATCCTTGACAATTTTCTTTATCAGGGTGGTCTTACCAGTTCTTGGCTTTCCGGTGAGCAGGATGTGGAGAGGCATCTTAAGAAATGCGTTTTCTGCAATCGCTGCAGAAATGATAATCTTTCCTGTCTGTATCTAGAAGGCTGTTGGAGAAATGCATTACGCAGCTAGGAAGAGGACAGTGGCCTAAATGAACGAGATGACCAATTTCATGGACTGCTTCTTTGAGGGAACGCTTTAAGAACAAATCCCTGTCTTCAGAAAGTCCATAATAGGATTGATGAAGCCTGGTCAAGGAAATGATGCAAACACCATGGGAGGGGTCTGCTTCTCCAAAGACAAAATTTAGCTGGGGCACATAAAGATCTCTATCTATTATGGCCAAAATTTTTTTCTGTCTATCATCTTTAATTTTCAAAAGATTCTGCAAGATAACAGAAGAAAAATACTGGCCTCTTTTCTTATTATAGGCATATTCCGGCACAAGCTGAGCTTCGCCTACAGACACTCGGGCATTAAAGACTTCAGCTAAATTCATTTTTAAATAATCCAGAACTGAAGTTTCGATCAGCTCAAACGGAATAATTTCGATCTCCATTTTGTTTTCTGCCAAAGGCATATGAAAGTTCATTAAGAAAAATAAAAATATAAGCAAAATTACCCCCAATCAACCGTTATTCTTGAACATCAGAAATGTTCTTTCCAGATTCCGCAGTATCATAAACTAATTTCCCGCCAAGATAGGTTTGTTTCACATAAAGAGAAAGGAGCTTTTGTTTGGGGATAGTCAAGATATTATCTGAGAGAATAATAAAGTCTGCTAACATTCCAAGCTGAATTTTTCCTTTGATTTTCTCTTCAAAACCTGAGTATGCAGCTTCAATGGTATATGCATTCAAAATTTCTTGGCGAGAGAGGCATTGTTCCGGATACCATCCTCCTTCAGGTTTACCATCAGGAGTTTGCCGAGTTTCTGCGGCATACATGCCATAAAAAGGATTTAATGTCTCTCCAGGAAAATCGGAGTTGAGCGTGAGATGAACTCCTGTATCAAGAAAAGAGCGCCAGGCATACGCTCCTCTTATACGCTCTGCTCCAACGCGAGTCTCTGCCCAAGGCATATCAGAAGTGCAATGGGGTGGCTGCATGCTCAACACTAGACCTAAGGGAGCAAATTTTTGAATATCTTCAAGCGCCACAACCTGGGCATGCTCAACGCGCAAGCGATGATCTTTTGCAGAAGGGACTTCTCTGATAGCCCTGCTGTAAGCGTTTAAAGTTATACGATTTGCCTCGTCGCCAATGGCATGGCTAGCAACCTGTAAGCCAGATTTTAGCGCTTGAAGTGTGAGTTGATAAAGAACCTCTTCCGGCGTAACGACAACTCCTTTGACATGAGGAGCATCACTATAAGGCTCAAGAAAAGCAGCTCCACGGGAGCCGAGTGCGCCATCCACAAAAACCTTTATACAGCGAATTGTCAGCATTTGATTTGGGCCTATTTCAGGGCCATTTATGAGAAATGGCTCAATGAGATCCTTGTCTGTGCCGTCGAGCATGGCATAGATACGAATTTTGAGCTTATTCTTCTCTATCAAAAGTCGGAAGGCTTCAAGCATTTCTTGAGTCACATTTGCTTCATGGACTGTTGTCAAACCATTTTTCAGACATTCCTCCTGTGCGAGTTCTAAAGCCTTTTCACGTTGATCCAAGCTCAGAGGAGGGATAAATTTTTCAACAAGCACCTGCGCTTTATTGGTCAATATGCCTGTTGGCTGACCGGTTTTCGTATCTCTCACAATTTCCCCATTTGGCGGATTTGGAGTCTCAGCAGTTATTCCAGCAATTTTCAAAGCCTTGTCATTGACCCAGCTGGCAAATCCATGAAGGCCGCGGAGAAAAACTGGATTTTCAGGTGAGATCTCGTTCAGGACTTTATTTGTTGGATAATTCTTTGCCCATGCTCCTTCATCCCATCCCCATCCAATAATCCATTCTCCAGGAGAGGTTTCTAGGACACGCTCCCTTACTTTCTCTACAGCATCTTCAGGTTTTCTGATTCCTTCAAGATTCAACTCTAGAAAGCTTTGACCCAGACTCAAGAGATGACCATGAGATTCGATAATCCCTGGCATGACTGTTTCTCCTCTAAGATCAATAACTTCTGCCTCAGGATAAGAATTTATGATCTCCTTGGAGGTTCCAATAGCCAGAATTTTTCCGCCGACAATTGCCATAGCTTCTACTCCTGAGGAGCGGTTATCCATTGTTATGATATTTCCATTCAAAAAAATTTTTTCGGCTTGAGGCGGCTTTTTTTGTCCATGACAGCCGGCCATCATAAAAATTCCATAAACACAAAAAAGGATTTTTAAACAATCTTTTGAAAAAGAAAGATTTCTTTTCATGGGTCCCTCATTGCCCTAATTCTATTCTATGTTTTCGTAGGGTGCGCCGAAAAACCTGACCTTTCTCAAAAAGTTAAGCTTAAATCCCATTAATTTGAAACTTGGACTTATCTTTCAACTTGTTCATGTGCACTTCAAATGCAGAAAACCGTTTCTGCTCTTTGATGTGAGCTTCCAACTGAGATTTGACTTGTTCCAAGGGTAAAGTCTCCTTTTTCCTGTTCTCCACTCTGAGGATGTGATAGCCGTAGGTCGTTTCGATGATGTTGCTGATCTGGCCTATTGGTACCGAAAAAGCTGCGTCTTCGAATGGTTTCACCATACGGCCACGTCCGAAATCCTCATAAAGTCCACCGTTCCCCTTCGAGCTGGAGTCTTCGGAATATTGCTTAGCCAATGCGACAAAATCCTCTCCTTTCTTCGCTCGCGACAGGATATCTTCCATTTTTTTAAGAATCTCCACTTTTTCGACTTTGCTTTTTCCTCGTGTGAGCAGCAGAATATGGCGGACCGTGGCAGTTTTATATTCATTGTAAACTTTCTGAATTTCAGCATCTGTCACTTGGGCAGTTCCAGCTAGGATTCCCTCTAAATATTTCCTGATCATCAAGTCTTCCTGGATGCTCTTCTTTACGTAGTCAAACTCGAGACCATTGGATTTGAGCATTTCCAAGAATGACTGTTCACCACCTGCCCGCTGGTATTGGGCGTCGAGAGCGGATTTTAATTCATCAGGACTTACGGTGCTCTTGGCGCCGACAGCTGCCTGGAGGAGGAGCTTCTGTTCCGCAAACTGAACGGCTGTCTGCTCGATGATCCCTTTTAGCTGCTGAGCATTCATTTCTTTAAACTTGGAGGAGCTATTTCCTATTGAATCCTGGATCAATTGGATGACATCGCTAGCAGTGATGTCGAATTTTTTCGTCGTAACCAAACTGATGTTTTTGGCGGGATCAAGAGCAGGGAGAATTGCCATAAGATCTTTAGCCAGTTGATAAGCCGGGGTCCCAGGCTTGAGCATCATGGCCTCTTCTTTCTTGGAAGAACAACCGGCGACAGCAGAAGCCATTATGAGAAAAAGGATCACAATTTTTTTCATGTGTCTCTCCTTTACAAGTGCAAAAACATTCTATTAGTAAACCATATATAGATGCCAATTTCAAACGAAAGCTACGACGAACGAACAAAACATATTATTCGCAGTGAATCCTTGTCCATAGGCTAATAAACCGAAAAAATTGAAAAATTTATGAGGTAATGCTCTTCGAAACCCAGACAGAATTATTGACCACCTCAAGCTGGAGTCTATCACGAAATAGCCACCTCCGTCCTTGCTTTTTGAGCAAGCTGTCCTCATGGTGGCTGAGGCCGGCGCATAATTTTTCTCATAATCGACGATGCTTTCTTCAACGACCTCATATTCGTCTATCTACATTTAACACCTCCGGAGGCATCTTTTTCCGTATTTAACAAGATTGGTTAAAAAGTGCTGAAAATACAGCATAGTTAAGAAATATCAGGAAGGATTAAACTCTTGGAAGTGCTGGCTCCTCGGGCAGGACTCGAACCTGCAACCTAGTGGTTAACAGCCACCCGCTCTGCCAGACCTGAATCATACTAATTTGCTGAAAATAAAATAATTGGATTCTTTAATGCCAGTTCTTTATCTCCCGTGTGTCTGTGGTGTGCCAGTTTTTCTGTATTCTCCATCTTTTCGCAAGTTAATGTCTCTACTGCATCCTTCATCATTTTCATGCTAGACTGAATATAAACCTGTTCAGAAATTTTAAAGCTGGAGTGTCTCAGTAAACGCTGAATAATAAGCGGGTCAACTCCATTTTGATGAAGCCGCGTCCCAAAGGTTCGCCGCAAGTCTCTAAATTGGAAATTATTAATTTCTGCTTTTCTACATGCAAGTGAGAAGCCTCCCTTTACTGATTTTAGGGGTCTGAATTGTTTTTTTACTCGGTCATGGTAATTAAAGACGAATTCACTTCTACTAGAGTTTTCAATTATTAAATCCTTAAGTAATTTCTTCAGATTTTGAGGGATAGGAATGATATCTTTTTTTCCTGTTTTATTGTTTTCTGGACGAATTGTAATAATGTCACTTGATAAATCTACATCTTCAATCCTAAGCCTCAAAATTTCTTGTAGCCGGCAGCCTGTTTGCAATGCGAATTGAATAATTGATTTCAGATGGGTAGGAGCTTCTCGCATTAGACGCTTCTCTTCTTCATAACTCAAAACTCTTGTTCTTCTGAATTCTGCTTCGTTAGAAAAATGGTATGGTCGGACAGGATTCTTTCCAATCCTATAGCTCCCATTATCAATAGCCAAATTTATCATCTTGCGTAATACCTGAAGATGCTTATTGATAGTCGAGCTTTTAACATTGTCCTTTTCCCTCTTTTCTATGAATTCATCTACATATTCTGGAGTAATCTCTGACAATCTCATTTCTCCAAAAAACGGTATGAGTTGTGCTCTTAGAAACTTCTCGTCAGTTCTCCAACTTTTCTTTTTTCGCTTGGCTTAACATCGCAGTAGTAATTGGAGAAGCAAGTTCTTGGAATTCGATAATTTTGTCATATTTCTTCTGGATTCTGATTTTCTTTACTACC
>Ga0315296_10000479_pt1 | contig 36620 bp, 38 predicted proteins | sample YL17G14_18_MG_FD_203921 | JGI IMG/M metagenome (GOLD analysis project Ga0315296, IMG submission 203921) | Sediment microbial communities from Yellowstone Lake, YNP, Wyoming, USA - YL17G14_18 | ecosystem: Environmental > Aquatic > Freshwater > Lake > Sediment | place: USA: Wyoming | collected... | reverse complement strand
TGCGCCGAGGGCATGAAGGTGGTCAGCAACAAGTACGAGACTGGCGAGATGTATGTTCCCGAGATCCTCCTGTCAGCGGAGGCCATGTATGCAGCCATTGATATTCTCAAGCCACACCTGAAGGTTGAGAGGGCTGCTGCACAACTCAAAGTGGTCATTGGAGTGGTCGAGGGAGACATCCACGACATCGGCAAGAACCTGGTGCGAATCATGCTCGATGCAAGCGGCTTCAAGTTGTTCGACATGGGAAGGGATGTCCCAGTCAAGGATATGGCAGCCAAGGCAGTGAGCGAGGGGGCGCAGGTAGTCGCCATCTCCACACTGATGACAACAACAATGCCAAACATGAAAAGGGTCGTTGACGAGCTGAAGTCGCTAGGCGTCAAGGACAAGGTGAAGGTCCTTATAGGTGGAGCACCCACCAGCGAGGAGTTCGCCAAGTCCATAGGGGCAGATGCATGGGCCAAGGATGCTACCGCAGCCATAGCAGTTGCTCAGAGACTTGCGGGGAGGTAGGAGTACATGAGCGCTCCTTCTGAAATCTATTTCCCAGAAATAAACAAGGACTGGCATGCTCATGCTACCAAGAGATTCGCGGGACCGTTCGTTGGTAATAAGTTTGATCGTGTGGACGTGGATCCAATATTACTACCGCATGCAGCCATAATCAATGGCTTTACTCTCAAGGAGTTCTACGAGAGACCAAAGTTGGGATTGGCAAGCGTGTGCTGGGCGAACGAGATCTACGACCTGCTCCCGGTGACCCACTGGTTCTACTCGAACGTGTGGCTCAGGGAGCTGGGATGCAAACTGGAATTCAAGGAAACCCTCCCACCAGTAGTGACAGGGGAGAGGCCGGTAAAGAACCCAGAAGACGCGGATAAACTTCGCATCCCTGATGTGTCGGAGGTTGCGAAAGGCCCAACGTTCTCAGGCTTTGCCGAGGGGTACGACTTTATCAAGCAGTACTTCCCGAACTGGTTTGTACCAATCCACTTTACGTTCTGCCTTACAGCCATGGCGGCTGAGTTGGTGGGCGTAGACAAATTCATGCTCTGGACAATCAAGCAACCAAAGATATGCCACAAGCTGATGGAAACAGTCATGGAGACCTCAACCAACGGTGCAATCGCACTAGCCAATAGGTATGGCTTTTGCATGATGGTAATCGGAGGCGTGTTGGCAAACTCAGACCTGCTGCCGCCAGCCAAGGTCAAGGAGTTCGGCATGGACTACCACATCAAGCACGTAAAGAAGGCCTTCAAGGGTGGAGGAGGACCTCAGCTATGGTACCACCTCTGCGGCAACCACGCCAGGGACTATATGATCTGGAAGGACGAGTTCTTCAGCCCCTTCACCGTTATGCACATAGGCTACATGGGCAAGGAGTCGTTCCCGGTACCAGAGGCGGTGAAAGTCTATGGCAAAATGGCAACCGTTATGAGCTCCGTTGACACGAAGCTGATGTATAGAGGCACACCAAAGGAAGTCTATGATGTCTCCAAGAAGATGATCCTAGAAGGCAAAGACTCTCCGAATGGCTTCATACACGGCTGCGCATGTGAGGTTCCAGCATACACACCACCAGGTAACATCTATGCCATGGTCAAGGCTGCTAGAGAGTGGGGGAAGTACTAGGGGGTTACAAGACATGGTGAATGTAGTTTTAACTCCAACAGTAACGAACCTTCTCAAGGAACGGGGGATTACCGAGGCAGATGTCAGGCAGGTAGTCGACTACGCAGAATCCACAAAGGACAAGGCTGTTCTCCCCGCAACAAAGATGAACTGGGGTGTCAAGAGGATTGGCAATACCACATTCAATGTCCAGTATAAGGACAGCGGTGAGGTAACCACAGCCTTCTCCTACAAGGTTGCTCTCAAGGGTGTCTCCGACTATGTGCTAGAGGACAAGACAGACTGGGTCTACGCCAAGACCAACGAGCAGATGTGCAGAATACGCGCAGACATGGAGTACATTGGAGTAACAAGGGCAGCCTCTGCCTGGGGATGCAAGAGCTCTCCCACAGCCTTTATCGATGAGTTCATGGCCATGAAGACCATTGCCATCGCCCAGATGCTCCTAGAGAAGAAGAAAGGCGCATAGCCTTATTTCTTTTTTTTTATTATTTCTTTATTATACTGTCCTAGGTAGTGTATGCTATGGGCGAGGTAATTGGAGAGACCAAGAGTCTATGTCCCGTATGCCTCTCGCTTATCGAGGCGCAGAGGGTCGTTGAAAACAACCAAGTCTTCCTGGTAAAGGAGTGCCCGGACCACGGGCTCTTCAAGGTGCCGGTATGGGATGACGCGAAGTACTACTCGAAGGTTGAAAGCTACGATCACCCCAAAGTCGTGCCTCAGATCTTCAAGGAGTGGGAGAGGGATGCCCCTTCCAAGATGTGGGACCCCGCCCAGCAACTTCAGTCCACGTGCCTTACAGTTGTGGAGGTGACCACGGGCTGCAACCTGAGGTGCCCTTACTGCTTTGCCAGCTCTGATAGTTCCAAGACGACCAATCTCGACATGGATACTCTGAGGAGAATGTTCACGGCCGTGAGCATGAAGGTCAAGAAGCCCACGGTTGTGCAGATAAGCGGCGGGGAGCCGACCATAAGGGAGGACCTACCAGAGATCGTGGCGATAGCAAAGGGGCTGAAGATCGACTTTATACAGCTCAATACCAACGGCGTGAGGCTCGCCAAGGAGGAGGCGTACGCCAGCGTTATGAAGAAGGCAGGGGTGGATTCGGTCTACCTGGGATTCGACAGCTTTGACAGAGAGGTCCTGAAGAAGATCTCCGGCATCGATCTGCTTGATATTAAGCTGAAGGCTATTGAGAACTGCAGGCGCGCCGGTCTGCCCATCGAACTTGTTCCCAAGATAATACCCGGCCTTAATGTGGATCAGATAGGCAAGATAATCGAGTTCGCGAAGAGGAATATAGGGATAATCAAGGGGGTCCACTTCCAGCCCATCAGCTACTTCGGAAGAGCTCCAGCGGAGCCCAAGGAGGGGGACTACATAACGATACCAGCGCTCCTCAGGGAGATCGAGAAGCAGACCGGAGGGGAGATCACCCCGGATGACTTTATACCCACTGGATGCGCCGATGTGCACTGCGACACCAAGTGCTTCGGCTTCGTCAGCGAGGGGAAGTTCATCTCGCTCACCAAGATGGGCGGAAAGTTCTCCCCGGACTTGGACATCACGAGGACGGTGAGGGAGGGGGTCTACGGCTCTTGGGGCAACATACTTGCCAAGGAGGCAGGGCTCCTGGACGGAGATCAGCCGATGCCCGATAAGGACTGCGGCTGCGGGACCTGGATGGGACTCGTGAAGGACCTTACCCTGAATGCCCTGACAATCTCTGCCATGCACTTCCAGGACGCCTGGAGCATAGACTACGACAGGCTGAAGAGCTGCTGCATCCATGAGGTGATGCCTGATGGGAGGTTTGTTCCGTTCTGCCTATTCAACGCCAGTGATGTCAAGGGGAGAGCGCCCTTCAGGGAGCTGTGGTGCGCTCAAAACAAAAAATAGACTTTTTAAGCCCACCGATTTTGTCAGACCCGCTTGACGCTAAATTTCCCGCCGATCACGGAGAGAGCCCTCTTCAAGGCAGAGGATACCTCCTCCCCCTTGATGGCCTTGACCACAAAGCTGAGCGTTAGGACTCCGCTCCTAATCTTTACAGTCTCAGAGCCAGGATAGAACTCGACCTTCAGATCTGGAGTGAGCGAGGCGTAAATCCTGTTTGAGGGGGCCTCTAGGTACGCCTTCACGCGAACAATCTGCCCCCCGCTCTTCAGCATCCCGTCCCCTGACCGCGTTAGGACCTCCCTCATGGTGTCCTGAAATGCGCTCTCGTCTTGTAGCTCGAAATCCACCCTATAGGCTGACCAGTGCATGTTCGAAAACTCCTCGGTTCGGCGCTGGGTAACCTCTGGCATCGTAAGCGGCGGCTTTGGTGACCATCTCGCCGTCATCAGGTCTGAAAGAAGACCCTCGACTCCGTCGCTTGAGGCTGCAGAGATGAATAGGATCCTTGCCGTGGTGTTGACCCCCCTTAGTATGCCTTCGATCGTCGCCCTGGAGTCGCCGGGTATCAGATCGCACTTGTTGACCACTATGATGTCCGCCTCCGAGAGCTGCTGCGCCATGATGGGGGGCAGGGTTGATACGAAGCCCTGATAAGATTTTACGAGAAACTCGCCATCGACAAGGACGGTAATGGGATTCAACTCGAAGGGACCGTTTAAGACAGACATGTGATTTGAGAGCGTGTTCCAGCATTTGTGAGGGTTGCCGAAGCCTATCTCCTCCACCAGTATGACGTCATCCTTGGAATCGAGAAGCCTCTTGAGGGCTGCCTTCAGGTCCTTCTCCTTTATGCACATGCAGAGCCTAGAGACCTCCTCGACAGGGCAGTCTGCCATCGACGCGACCAGCTTGAAATCGACCGGACCAACATCGTTTAGGAGCACTCCAACCCTCCACTTGTCCTTCATAAGGAGGGCCAAGAACTTGAGCAGGAGCGTAGTCTTGCCGCTGCCAAAGTGGCCACCGAGCACTATGAGTTTGACGGACATTGGAACCACCCGCTAGATTTATTCCGTTTTCGAGATAAGCTTTGTTAGGCAAACTCTACGGTCAGAATTACCATTAAAAGTTATACCCATAAACCGGAAGAACGTCATCAGATCACCATCAGCCCTTAGAAAGGCTCGATTCCATTTAAATTTTGCCCTCTTGATGGGTTAGGTTATTGATGGTAATCCAATTTTTTATCCATATTTTTTTATTATGATTATTTCTAATTCTGTTTAATCGTTTTACAAATAAACATTCTAGTGTTCAAATGACTGAAGGTATATATACAGAAAGTTGCAAGTTATCATCTTAAGGTATAACCGTCTGTGGCTGGGGGCAGGGGGGCAGGGAACGCGATTCCCGGCCTTTTTCTGCAACCTTGTAGGATGCGCCGAGGAGGGGCGCCATGACATGAAGTACCCAACTGCGAAAGCAGAAAAAAGTAGAAAGGAGGGTGATGGAATGAAAAACAAAGCAATTGCGGTAATATTGGTAATGCTATGCTTGGCAAGCATGACAGCAATTGCCACCCCTGTAAGAGCAGTACCCGCAGTTAACACGTGGATCAACATGAGCCCCACAACCGCGCCGCCTGCCAGATCGGATGTATACATGGTGTATGATTCTGCGAATGAGGCAGTGGTCTTGTTCGGCGGAGGAGCCTACTGGACACAGCGTTGGAATTGGTTTGGGGACACTTGGATTTACAGCGTAAAGACTAACACATGGACCAACATGGACCCAGCGGTTGCGCCTTGTGCCAGAACCTTTCAAGGGATGGCTTATGATAGCGACAACAAAGTGGTAGTGTTGTTCGGCGGTGACGACAATAGTGGCAACCTTTTGGGTGACACATGGATCTATAATGTTAAAACCAACGTTTGGACCAACATGAACCCGGCGAATGCGCCATCCCCCAGGGAGGGGAACGGTTTGGCATACGACAGCAAGCACAAGAAAATAGTTATGCACGGACATCTTCCTTGGCCTAGTGAGGTACCGGAAACATGGACTTATGATGTTAGCACCAATACTTGGACTAACATGAACCCTTCATCCATGCCAGACGTAACATACTGCCCCACTAACCTGGAATATGACAGCAAAAACAACGTCATGGTAATGTTGCATGGCAACGTCGTGTGGACATACAGTCTTGAGTCGAATGCATGGACCAAGAAAGAGCCGGCAACTCCGCTTCCACCTAGATATGGCGGCGGCGATGTGTTGGCATACGATAGTAAGAATGACGTGATGATACTTTTTGGCGGCTTTGATGGTGGCGCTGGTGGTCCTCATTGGTTAGACGACACATGGGCTTACAGTGTTAAGGTGAATAATTGGGCCAATCTGAATCCATCCGCAAATCCGCCAAGCAGAGGTGCCAGTGGAATCGTATACGATTCCAAGAATAGGGCGGTGGTGCTGTTCGGTGGTGAGGGCTCTGGCGGTACTCTGTTGAGTGACACATGGATCTACACTTGCCCGCCTAAAGTGAAGGTAAAATGAGCTAGGATTAAACCTCATTTTCCCTTTTTCACCCAATTTTTTGGGTATCTATATAGCGCCCCTCCTCGGGGCTCAATTGCTAGAGACTCCAAGGTATAATTAAAGGTGATAACAAAAAAAATATATTTATAATCATTTATCGATAAACATTCAGTTCAGATATCAGGGGGCGTCAACATGGTAAACGAAGGAATAGGCAGCATAGCCAGGAGGAAGGACGGGAAGTATTTTTTGTACCTGCCGAAGGACGTGGTTGAGGACACCGGCTTCCCATTCCCTTCGAGTTCATCAGTAAGGGTGAAAGTCCGGTTCACTCAGGACAGGAAGATTATAGTGGAGCCCCTCGAGGATTGAGATTCTCGAGAAGAAAGTGGACCGGGCGGGACTTGAACCCTGGCAATCTATTTAATTGGGAAGATTTTTCTACGCATAGCCATAATGATGAACGCTATAGCCACCAATAAAGCTGTTACCAAAACAATTATTTCCAATCTGAACCACGATTCTGAACTTACACCGGGATTTGTTATTACCAATAAAGGTATTGAAATAAATAAGGCAACCACCAAAAGAATCAGTCCAAAAGCAATTTTTTTCATGGGTGAAGTTATCCCTGTGTTTAATAGTATTTTTAGATGCATTAAATTCTTCGGTGGCTAAGCACTTCTTCTTTACCAACATCTCACGATCCGCTTTTTTAGGCGCGTTACAAGGAGTGTTATTTTAGACCACTATACCTAAAAATGTTACAAACCAGCCGGCTTCCCCTGGAAAGGTAACAAACTTAACAAAGGGAAGCCAGTTCACCTCTTTTGGAATGTCTTTTACTGGCATGGTCTTGTCAATATAATGAAACTGCGCATCCGGACCTCCAAGCATTTCGGTGACTTTACCTATTGCATACTCCTCCGTAATCCAAGGAGCCCAGGCTAATAACGCAATGAATAGTAAAACTATAATTGCAATAATCTTAATGGTTCTCTTCATGTTAAGGAAGAGTTCATGACACGGATTATTAAAGTCGCTGTTAGTTCTAATGATAGACTAAAGTAAATTATTGGACCAGCTAGGAGTCCCGGACAGATTCATAGACGCCTTCCAGGGGAGGATCCCCCGGGCGATTCTTGCCAGGCACTATACCGATTATCGTCCAGAGAAACTTGCAGATTTACGATAGTGCGCGAGATCCCGAAGCTGCGAGAGGTTCTTGAAAGCCTAAAGCGCCTTGGCATTTCTGAGGATTCAGATATTCAGAACTAAAAAAAAGGATAGGGGAAGTAATCCTTATAATTCTTATAGCTTATTCAAGGTAGCTATTGTACTCATTGGTTTATTCAACATACCTCGAAGATCGTCAACGTTGCTTTTTCGCAATGAAGTTAAAAGGACCGTACTCGGGCCGGCAGATTTCCTTATATTCACTTCCAAATTCTCAGCAAGTATCGGCTTGAGCCCAGATTCGGTCGCGAGAACCCCAAGCTCGTACTGAACTCCCTTAGATCCCACCGGAATAATGCTGTGAATGAAATTTGATGAAAGAAGTTTCAAGAGGTCATCAGTGTCGGCTATCAACCCCTTACCCTCGTTTTCAAGCACCTCCTCGCCCACGGAGGGGAGGCCTACGCTCACAACGACATCTCCACCTTTTGACCTTCCTATGATCAGGTCTTTGGACTTGGCGATGCCTACAACGGTCATGCCGACCCCGGTTTGCCTTGTTTTGAAGGCCTTCTGGGTACTAACTACCAGGGCCGAGTCAGGCATTAATCCGACCTTCCCCATCTCGTGCTTCACGCCATCGATTATTCTATTTCCTGTGGGATCGGGCTCAACCCCCAGCCCGCACGCAACACAGAGGGGGTTAGCGCCCACACTCATTACCTCCATCAAGGCGGTTCTGACGATGAACCTCCCCAGCACCCTCCCGTCAACCTTTAACACATCAAGCTCTTTGGGGCCAATCCCTCCGGAGGCGTCGCAGCTGACGACCAAAAATCTGTTGCTGGGAAGAGGCTGGATTAGCACATCCCTAAAATTGACTAAGCCACATCCGGATGGAGGCTTTGGGGGGAGACCCCTAAAAAAAGAATTGGGAAATAGCTCTCTAATCAAAACGCCGTAACCCTCTCTCCAGCGTCTTATAAATTATTCCGGCGATAACGGCGTTGATTACGGATGCCACCAACAGAAAGGCGGCTATCACAGGGACCATAGCCCATCCCAGCACTGGAGCGACCAAGACGCTCCCCGCTACGTTTACAGAAACACCACCGATCAAACCCACTATAAAGTTAAAGCGCCTCTTGAGAAGAGCGGTCACCACGCCGACAACTGCCATCAGCAATGCAATGGCAATGTGTAGGGGCCCTAATGGAAAGCCGGCTCTAAAGGACGAAAGCAGGTGGCCAATGGCGCCTACAAGCGCCCCACCCAAGGCCCCCCTCCAAAGCGCCATGAAGTATCCCGGGAAGGAGTCCAAGGCTATGGAACCAACAGGACTCGGTATAGGTATCAGAGCACCTAGACCGCTAAGGGCAGAGAAGACGGCAACCTCGGACAACAGACGTGTTTTGGAGATCCGTCTATCATACATGTCTATCATCCTTAGTGTTTTACATCAGCCTTCAGGGACCCTTTGAGCCCGTCCTCTCTCAGAGCCCGGGTATACATGTTCGAGGAGACGCCGGCTACCAACCCTCCTATGCCATCGTTTGTAAGGGCCCCGAGCTTCTTCAGGATGCCCGGCTTTGCCTGATCAAATCTGACGAACTCGAATATCCCCCTCGCCCCAGCGATGTAGGTGGCTATCGTCATCCCCAAAAGTTCATCGGCCACCAGTCCCGGGCGGCCCATGAACCTTTCCTTGGTCAGGCCTGGGACCCGATCAGCCTTCGCATCCTCCTCTACCCTGAAGACTGCAACCTCCAGGGTGGAGACGTTCACGTCCGACAGGGCGTCGAGGAACTCCTCCTCAAGGATCTCGGCGGCCTTCTCCCTTGTTTCCACGCCGGGATGAGGGACATACAGCTCCAGAGCGGTGTCTATAAGGTCCTTCATCGTTATCCCCCTTTCATTCAGATATTTTAACAGCGGCGGAGCATCACGCTTCATACCCATCACCATTTTTTACAACTTACAATAAGCCCACAATGTTTATATATTTATGGATGGATCAACCATCCTGCTATGAAACTAATCATCTACACCTACATAGCCACAATTATTGCGATCTTCTCAGTGCTCTCTGCCGCGTACATTTATACCTACTATCAAGGGGAGAACGCAGGGATACGTTCCACGATCAGTGACCTTGAAAACCAAATCGCCAGCTTGCGTGGCGAGCTCTACAAATACCATAACCTGACTTTGGTGGACGATGGCGGTTATGTTCTGAGCCTTACCTCTTATCCCTTGAGGGTCGTCTCGCTTGCCCCGAGCAACACAGAGATCCTGTTTGCGGTAGGAGCGGGTGGTAAGGTTGTGGGCGTGACCCAGCGGTGCAACTACCCATATAATTTCTCGGCCTGGGTCGAGGCCGGGAATATGACAAGCGTGGGAGACTACTGGACGCCAAGCATAGAAGTGATCGTCACCCTCAAGCCCGACCTGATCTTGGCGGCATTCGACCAAGATGAGGCCGTCAGCACTCTGAGGGGGATGGGTTACAAGGTTTTGGTATTGAGCCCCAACAGTATGGATGGTATCCTTAAGAACATTCTGCTAGTGGGAAGTGTAACCGACAGAAATATCGAGGCTGCCCTACTTGTAAACTCTCTGAGCCACAGAATTGACGTTGTGGTCAGCAAAGTGGCCAATGCAACGTCTAGGCCAAAGGTCTATTATGAGGTGTGGTATGATCCGCTTTGGAGTGTTGGTTCGGAAGGCTGGGAAAACACACTCATCGAGAAGGCTGGCGGAACCAATATCTTTGCCGACCAGAGCATAAACTACTTTGAGACAAGCTCCGAGGCCATCATCGAACGTAACCCCGACATAATAATCTTTCCGCTCGGTCCTGGGATGGGGCCCTTCTGGGGGAGCTTTGATCAGGTTAGGGCTAGACCTGGATGGAGCACGATAGGTGCTGTGCAAAATAACAGTCTATACACAATAAATGAAGACATTATTGCTCGGCCCAGTCCCAGAATCGTCGACGCATTGGAGATCTTGGCTCAAATTATTCACCCCGAGCTCTTCCAACAGAATAGTACAAATGGCGGATAGTGAGCTGGATGAAAGCGGCCGGAGCCGAGACCACCTTTTCTAGGCGTTCCTCCCGTTGGAAGCTGATAATAATCGCATTGATTGTCACCCTGATACTCACAATAATTTTGTCATTGAACATCGGCTTTGCGCAGATACCCTTCCCCACCGTTCTGAAAGTATTGGCCAAGCAAATACCGTTCTTTGGTGGTACGGTGGACTCCTCGAATATGTCAGGCGTTGAGGAGACGATAATCGTTCAAATTCGGATGCCGCGCATTCTGGCTGATGCTTTGGTCGGCGCCGCCCTCGCAGCCGCGGGGGTCGTGTACCAGGGCATCTTCAAGAACCCTATGGCTGACCCCTACGTTTTGGGCGTCTCGGCCGGCGCGGCGGTCGGAGCCTCCCTCGCCATAGTACTCGGGATAGGCTTCACCCTCTTTGGCCTGAGCACCGTTCCAATCTTGGCCTTCGCAGTCTCTCTCATCGCCGTATTTGTTGTCTACAGCATCTCGAGGGTCGGATCGAGGGTCCCGGTAACAACGCTGCTGCTATCCGGGCTGGCCGTGAGCATCTTCCTGTCTGCCATCGTCGCCGTCCTGCAGGTTATCTCCGGAGGTAAGCTACACGCCATAGTCTTCTGGCTCATGGGTAGCTTCTCCTACGTGGAGTGGAAGGACGTCTGGGCGACTCTGCCTCTGATCTGCTTCGGCACGGCGGCCATCTACTTTTTTGCCCGTGATCTAAACGCCCTCGCCCTGGGGGAGGAGACGGCTCAGCAGTTGGGCGTCGAGGTTGAAAAGGTGAAGAAGCTGCTTCTGATCTTCGGCTCCCTAGTGACAGCAGCAGCGGTCTCGATCAGCGGTCTGATAGCCTTCATAGGCCTGATAATCCCGCACCTGACCAGAATCCTGATAGGGCCAGATCACCGCATACTTCTGCCAACATCAATTATCGTGGGAGCGACCTTCCTTGTCGTCTGCGACGCCATTGCAAGGGTTGTGATCTCGCCGGTAGAGCTGCCCGTGGGCATCATCACAGCTTTTTCAGGTGGGCCCTTCTTCATCTACTTGCTGTACAAAAAGAAGGGGAGTTATGGCTTCTAATGGTGGAAGGAAAATGGCAATACTAAATGTCGATGGCGTCGACTGCTACTATGGCTCCGTTAAGGTCTTGGAGGACGTGCGCTTCTCGGTGAAGGAGCGGGACTTTGTGGGGGTCCTCGGGCCCAATGGATCAGGGAAGACAACCCTGCTTAAGAGCATCAGCAGGGCTCTAAAACCGCATAGAGGAGTTATCCTGCTCAACGATCTCGACATATACGCGCTGAGGAGCGTGGATGTTGCAAGGCAGATGGCGGTCGTTCCGCAAGAGACCTCCGTAAGCTTCAACTTCACAGCGTTAGACATCGTCCTGATGGGGCGAAACCCCCATCTGAGCCGGTTCCAAGTGGAGGGCGATAAGGATTTGGCCATTGCGAGGAGGGCCATGGAACGCACGGGCACGTGGCACCTGGCGGGGAGGCTCATAAACGAGCTGAGCGGCGGGGAGAAACAGCGTATCATAATTGCCCGCGCGCTAGCTCAGGAGCCGAAGATCCTCCTGTTGGACGAGCCAACAGTTCACCTGGACATCAACAACCAATTGGAGATGATGGATCTCATAAAGGAGCTCCGTTCAAAGGAGGGGCTGATAATTCTGGCGGTCCTCCACGACTTCAACTTAGCGGCGCGGTACTGCGACTCGGCCATCCTGCTCAAGGATGGAAGGATAGTCTCGGCGGGAAGCGTGGATGCCGTCCTAACAAGCGAAAATATTAAGAAGGTCTTCAAGGTCGAGGCCATAGTGAAGAGGCACCCCCTCACCAACTCCCTCTACATCATACCCATCTCAACGCCGAAGCCCCCGCTATCCAGAAACCTTTCCGTTCACCTGATATGTGGTGCGGGCACGGGAACGGCACTGATGAAGATTCTGGCGGATGAGGGCTACAACCTCACCACAGGCGTTCTCAACGTGTTGGACACAGACTATGAGACAGCACAGTTGTTGAAGATACCGGTTGCAAGCGATGCTCCCTTCTCCCCGATAACCGAGGAGACTCACAAGGTCAACCTGGAGATGATAAGCAGGGCAGGCGCGGTTGTGTTAACGGCGGTTCCCTTTGCGCGCGGTAACCTGCGAAACCTAGAGGCAGCGGAGGAGGCACTAAGGATGGGAATAGCAATATTTGTTATAGATGACGTGCCTATCGAACGAAGAGACTACACCAGAGGAGAGGCAAAGAAGCGCCTAACGGAATTGAATAGCAAAGGAGCAACTTTTGTTAGGAACCAGCACGAGCTTCTGACCCTGCTTGATGTATCGGAGGATAAACTGAAAATGGCAAAAGAGCTCCTGACCAAAATCCCTGGCCATTTAAAACCTGATACAAACTCTCATGGGGGCGATGTGGCGAATGATATTGAATCACCTGTTAGGAGATGATTGTTCGTGAGGGTTGCCGCGTCGTGGAGCGGTGGCAAAGACTGCTCCTTGGCCTGCTATAGGGCGATCTCAGACGGCTTCGAGATCTCATACCTCTTAAACTTCATATCCAATGAAGGCAGGTGCATGTCCCATGGTCTATCCTCCGAGCTGATAGCCGCTCAATCGCAGGCGATCGGGATTCCCCTTGTTCAATGGAGGACAACCTGGGAATCTTATGAGCGGGAATTCAAAGCCGCATTTCGCAGTATGAAGGAAATGGGCGTGGAGGGCATAGTCTTTGGTGACATTCACGAAATACCTAAACATGAGGGCTGGGTGGGCCGCGTCTGCGGAGAGCTAAACTTGGTTCCAATAAAGCCTCTTTGGAGCCATGACCCAAGGCAGATTCTAAGCGACCTTATGGATGAGGGCTTCCAAGCGACTGTAATCATGGTCAAGGCCGACGTACTGGGCGAGGAGTGGCTGGGACGTAAGGTGAATAAAATATTTGTGAGCGATCTGCTGAAACTTGGTAAGGTTGATCCCTGTGGCGAATTGGGCGAATACCACACATACGTCACAGACGGCCCATTATTCAAAAGGCGCATAAAGATTCACGAGGCTGAAAAAATGTTGAAGGATGGATATTGGTACCTAGATGTAACAGGATATGAGGTCGTCATAAAAAGGGAGGCTGGGGGAAAACGAGGGAAATCTCTGACATTATCCAAGCCAACAACGACCCTGATATAAAACAGCTCGGCATCGTATTTAGGAAAATTCTGTGGGTGATCACATGGATGCCCCAAGAATGATCATTGCGGGAGCTCATAGTGGTGTTGGCAAAACCACTGTATCGATAGGGGTGATGGGCGCTCTTAAAAGGGGAGGCTTCAGGGTTCAGGCATTCAAAGTTGGACCAGACTACATTGATCCGAGTTACCACACCATGGTTACGGGCAGGCCCTCTAGGAATCTGGACGCTTGGATGGTGCCCCAAAATGGGATCATCGAAATCTTTGAGCGGGCGACGCGAAACATAGATATAGCCATAATCGAGGGTGTTATGGGGCTCTACGACGGCCTGAGTGGCTCAGACGAGACAGGCAGCACCGCCCAAATAGCCAAAATTCTTCGATGCCCAGTAATTCTAGTCATCGATGTCCACGATATGGCAAGGACTGCTGCGGCATTGGCGCTCGGTTACAAAAACTTTGATGAGGATATTCACATAGCTGGAATTATCCTAAATAGGGTTGCAAGCCCAACACACGCAAGGTGGTGTAAAGAAGCGATTGAGGCGGTCGCCAAAATTCCCGTGGTCGGAGCCCTGCCAGTAAATGGAGAAATTGCTATGCCGGAAAGGCATTTAGGATTAATTCCGACGCCCGAGATGGAAATTCTTAATCCCTTCTTCCCCAAAATCAGGGACTTCATTCAAGACAGCATAAACTTGGAAAAGGTTATTGAGATCGCAAAATCAGCGGGAGAGCTGCCAGAAATCATTGGCACAATTTACCCCAAGGAGAATCACACGAAAGAGGTGACCATCGGGGTGGCTTTTGACGAGGCCTTCAACTTTTATTACCAAGACAATCTGGACCTACTTGAAGCCTACGGCGCAACGGTTAGGTTCTTTAGCCCGGTCCACGACAAAAGCCTTCCAGCGGATGTTGACGGACTATACATTGGCGGTGGGTTCCCAGAAATGCTTCCGAGGGAGTTGGAGGTGAACGAAGATCTGCGAAAAAGTATAAAGGAAGTGGCTGAGGATGGCATGCCAATATATGCTGAGTGTGGCGGGCTGATGTACCTAACAGATTCGATAACAGATTTTAATGGCAACACCTTTAAAATGGTAGGCCTACTGGATGGCAAAACTACAATGACAAAAGACCTCTCAATAAACTACACCATTGCAGAGGTCGTGTATGATAATCCCTTACTTGAGGCTAAAGATTTGGTGAAGGGTCATGAGTTTCACTTCTCAAAAATATCTGACATCCCAAGCGACGCCAAGTTCGCATATGCTATGAGAATGGGTATAGGCATCGACGGAAAACGCGATGCTTGGATGGAATATAACACGTTGGCATCCTACATGCATACCCACTTCGCCCAAGATTCAAGAATAGTTAAAAATCTCGTAAAAAGTTGTGAAAGATATAAGCGCACATGAACCTAGAGGTGAGAGAAAATGAAGAAAGCATATGACGTAATCTCGGTTCACAACGAACCTAAGGCCGAGGGCTTACTGAAGAGTATAGACGGGAAAAATCCCCTTTTCGTCTGCGTGACGGGCACAACAGAGACGGCGAAAATTCCGGGCATATCTGCCGCAGGGAAATATCCTGAGCTTACCGACTACACGCCGCCAGCAGATGCTGAGCTCCTCCTCCTCGGGCGGTGCAAGTGCATCTCCGGGGTGCCCGTAACGCCTGAGGGGATACCTACGCCCGCTCTAATAACCCGATCAGCGCTTAGGCTGGCAGACATACCTGTCCTCGTGGCCAATGGAGGGTTGAGGGTAAAGCCCTGCATCCCATTTCTGGATCTGGGAGGGAACATCAGAACAGGAAAGGCCGTAGAAAATGTTGGGGAGGTCATTCAAAGGGCGACGATCGCCGGGGAGAGCATAGCCAAATTGGCGGATTATCTTGTGATCGGCGAGAGCATCCCGGGGGGCACGACGACGGCACTCGGTGTTTTACTGGTCATGGGCATAGACGCAGAGGGAAAGGTCAGCAGCAGTATGCCGGGCAACCCCCATGAACTAAAAATTGAGACTGTTAAGGCTGGGCTGAGAGCCTCAGGCGAGGAGTTTGGCTCACTGGCGGAGGACCCGATCAAAGCCGTCTCATGTTTAGGGGATCCCATGATGCCTGCCTTTGCAGGGCTTGTTTTGGGAGCTGCCACCAAGGTACCGGTCTTAATGGCTGGAGGGACCCAGATGGGCGCCGTGTTAGCCGTCGTCAAGGCATTAAACAGGCACGTCTTGGACAACCTAGCTATCGGCACCACGAGGTGGATCATAGCTGATAAGACCTCTGACTTAAGAGGAATAATCTCACAGATCGCCGACGTTCCCATCCTGGCCGCCGACCTGGATTTCAGCCGATCCAAGTTTGCGGGTCTGAGGGCTTACGAGGAAAAGGTTGTGAAGGAGGGCGTCGGTGCCGGAGGTGCAACTGTAGCCGCCATGGTCAAATCGGGCGGCTCCATAACGAGAGAGGTCCTGCTCAGAGAGATCGAGAGGAACTATGAGTTTCTGGTAAGACCGGGGTGATATGGCAGAATGATTAAAGAGATAAAGAATCTCTTGGCCTTCCTAACCATCATCCCAGTGGGTATGGATCAGGACTGCTTAACGGATACTGCAAAATATATGCCCCTCTTCCCGCTGGTAGGGGCCCTCATCGGGTTGCTGGCAGGGGTGTTCGCTTGGCTGCTCCTACAGATCCTCCCAGGCCTAATCGTTGGAATGCTGACCCTAGGCTCCTTACTGCTGATCACCGGCCTTAACCACACCGACGGGCTGCTTGACTTTGGGGACGGCATAATGTATCAAGGTCCGCCCCAAAGGAAGATTGAGATCATGCATGATAAGAATACGGGGTCCGGAGGCCTGGCAATGGGGCTGATAACCCTACTGACGACGGCCTTCTGTATCGCAGGGTTGAACGCCAACATCGTTGTCCAAGGCCTGATAGTATCCGAAGTCTCGGCAAAGCTATCAATGGTGGTCGGAGCCTGGGCCGGAGAGTCAGCCCACCAAGGGATGAACACCTATGTTATCAACGCCATGCACGGTCCTGGCAGAAAGATACGGCTGGTAGTTTCCTTTGCAATCTCATTCGGCATAGCGATAGGCCTTCTTTGGGTTACAGGGATTATAACGGTAGTCGCTGCCTTGATCGCCTCTCTAGCTATAGTCGCGATATCAAGGAGACACTTTGGGGGCATAACGGGCGATGTGTTTGGTGCAATGAACGAACTCACCCGCATGACCTCCTTAATTGCAATATTGGCGGTGGTCAGATGGGTGTAACCGCACTCCTTATGGCTGGCGGGAAGGGTAGCCGTATGGCTCTTAGCCAGGAGAAGCCCCTGCTTGAAGTCGGCGGCAAACCAATGATCGAATATGTCATAAATGCTTTAAAAAATGCCAAGAGGATAGACACAACAATAGTTGTGGTAAGCAGGCACACGCCCAAGACGACCAAGTTGATAAAGAGGTTTTCAGTCAAAATCCTTGAAACTCCGGGAGAGGATTACGTCCCTGACATGGAATATGCGGTTAAAAAACTCAAGCTGAAGACGGTCTTGACCATATCGGCAGACCTCCCACTAATCACAGGTGAGGTCATTGACAGCATCATAGAAAGATACATGCAATGCAATAAACCTGCCTTGACCGTTGCGGTTCCCATGGAAACAAAAGAGAGGCTCGGCTTGGGAGTTGAGTATGCTCTTAAAGCGGGAGATAAACGCCTGGTTCCAGCTGGAATAAATATGATCGATGGAAGAAGAATCGATGAGGGAGAGCTGGAGGAGGAAATATACGTTATAGATGATGAGAAGGTGGCCATGAACGTGAACACGCCACACGACCTCAAGATTGCGGAGAATATGTTCGCTAACTTGATTACTAATTAGGATGCCATTGTGGGGAATTGTCATTATTACCACTATTTAATTCAAGATCAATTCTGATAACTATGCTAAGCATTGCCATCGCCGTCATCTTTTTCTTACTCGGCTACGTCTTACCGCATCTATTCTGATAACATCACCAACCAATTTTTGACAACCTCTGGCATGTAAAACTCTGGCATCCGACGATTTTATCCAGTCCCTGAATCCGACGCAGAGTACACAGAACCATTAACAATAATATTTATGATCAATTTATCGATATACATTCAATTCAGATATCAGGGGCGTTGAAATGGTAAGCGAAGGCGTTGGAAGCATATTCAAGAGGAAGGACGGCAAGTTCTTCGTATACCTCCCCCAGGGCGTGGCCGAGGACACGGCCTTCCCGTTCCAATTGGAATCGTCCAAAAAGGTGAAGGTGAGGTTCACTGAGGACGGTAGGCTTGTTATAGAGTCTCTGGGTGAGTAATTCTTTTTTCAAAGCCCTGATTGAACTTAGTTATAAAAACAGGGGAGCCGGGATTTGAACCCGGTACACCGTGAAGAACATTCTGTTACGGAACTGGAATCATTGTAAACGTTTTTTCAAATGATAACTATTAATTGCAACTTGAGACAGTCCATATCTAGGGGTAGAAGGGGGGAGGAAATGGGTAGGCAGGATGAGTTTTATTGGGCAACGTGCTCGAACTGTGGCAAGAGAACGACTGTGCCCTTCAAACCGGACGGAGTGAGGGACGTTTACTGCCCCGAGTGTCTGAAGGCGAAGCGGGGATGGACGCTTGAAGGTTATATCGAGGACGACGCTCACAGGCATGATGTAATAGAGCTTTTTACGGACCCATTTTACGCACGTTCGGACTTAATCATCGTGCGAAAAGTGGGCAGTGCAATTCAGGACGAATTATCTGTCATAAATCAATTATATCGGATGGAAATGCTTGCGATTGGCATGCCAACTATAGAAAGGAGGCTCGTAGAGCAGTGGCGATCATTATTAAGCCCTTACGTCGTGCTTGAATCCGTAAAGCGGGGCGAGCTGCAAGGAATGAACTCGAACGTCATCGAGATGCTACAGACCATTTTCCCCAGCGTTAAACATTACAGTGGAGGAGGTCCTCCTGGCGCACCACTTAGAGGCATTTCAGAGGAGTCCACAGAAGCGCCCAAGGAGGTAGTAAAGGAGGCAGAGGAGCCGACAAAAATATACCAACGCACCCGCGAATATTATCCAAAAAATAAGAGTGGTAGGAACTCTAAAAAGATTGCATTTTTTGTTATAGCGATTCTCGCCGTTGTCGCCATTGGATGGATAATATCTGTAAATCCAATGCAACAATCAACAGCATCTCAAAATAACCTAATTGGCAACGGAACATCGGTCATGGTAATCAGTTCGTACCCTCAAGGAAGTCTTGGAAATTTGATATTGCAAAAAATCAATCAGGAAAGGGTAAATAATGGGCTTCAGCCGTTGAGTGAAGATATCAGACTTGATACGTCTTCTTTACGGCACTCCAATGATATGGCTGCTAGACATTTCTTTACTCATGATAACCCTGATGGTTTAACGCCTTCAGATAGAGCAGCACTTGCTGGGTATCCAACCACAAGATACGTTGGGATGTGGATATACACTGGAGTTGGCGAGAATATTATTGAATACCCGGTTATTGGTGAAATAATTTTTTTATACCAATACCAAATGTTGCCTGGTGGGATAACAATGCAGTAGCTGATCAATTGGTACAAAGTTGGATGAGTAGTTCCGGGCATAGAGCAAATATACTAGGTGATTATAGGGATATTGGAGTCGGTTGTGCATGGTCCGGAGCAACAATTTATGCAACAACTGACTTTGGATGATGAGAGGGAAAAAGATATATCAAGTCTGCGTGTTGAAAAATGGTAAATCTTTTCAAACGCCGCAAACGTAAAAACCTGAGCGGGCACTATAAGAATCCATTCGAGTACAAACCCGATGATGAGGAATAACTGCTGATTTGAGCTATATTTCCCGATTCATTTTCTCAGACTTACATAAAAGGAGTTACCATCACTTTCTGGTTCATCATATTCCACCGTTGAATAAACTCGAAAACCCATTACTGACGATAAAATAGATTAATCACTAAATCTTGTTGTAAATCTTTTTTTATAGTGGCCCATCTTTTTCACGAACTGAGTTTGATCCTAAGGGTAAAAGCTCAAGAAAGGCGTGCTCGCTCAGATCACCTTAGGATACAGTGAAGAGCGACAAGTTCCTTGCATTACAACGGCGGACGACTTAGCCGAGGCGCCGGAGAGCACCCAATTTGGTATCACGCTCTAGGGAACGTTTAGATCGTAAGGAGCGCTCCCAGAACGTGTCTAATTTTTATAATCGTTTAGAGCGTCTATTATTAGGGATAGTTATGGCCGATCTGGAACAGGCAATACTAAGTTACGTTAAGGACTACCACACCAAGAACAAGAGGGCCCCATCTCTGAGAGCCCTCATCAAGCAATTCAAAGGGGAAGGGCTGAACTTCGCAAAATTCTACCAGCTTTTTCCAAGGGGTATAACTGAGGTTTGTTCAAAGGCTGGAGTGCCAACCCCTATGGAGCGGATAAGGCAAACTGAAATGGCGATACAGGGAGTGAAAATGAAGGAAGATAATATCCAAGAAAATGTACCCATCCTAAATCGCCTTATGCTGACAGAAGCGCAGACAAAGAGGCTACATGGGATGAGCCACCTTGAGAGCGGGAAGGACCCCCTTATAATTGTGGACGAGCTAATGGACAGAGATAGCGAACTCCGCAGGGAGTTCAAGCTTTCCTTCAAGGACACTAGTACAGTATCGGGCTTCCTGAATTTGGCCGTCCGAAGGGGGTGGTCAATCTCCGCTAGCCCAAATCTCATTGATTACCTTACACAGTTATGGAACCTGGGGATTCAACAACTGTCACCAGAGACGGTCAGCGGACTGATACAGATCCTCAATGCGTTAAAGGCAAGCAAATGGGACCCGACGCAGTTTGTCAGAGAGGCCACTGATGCGAAGAACAGCGTTTACTGGTTTATTGAATATAAGGCGGGTCGGATCTCTGCCAACGATTTTAAGCGCATGGTGGGGGGTTTGGCTTGAGCCTGAAGGACTTTGCCAAACTGCTTATCGAAGACGTGCAGAATACAGAGGCAAATAGAGAATATCGGCGTCGTGCGGCAGAGGCGGAGGAGATGCGAAGGCGATGGGAGCAAGAGGAGAATGAGAGGCAGAGGCAAGAGGAGGAAAGGCAGAGGCAAGAGGAGGAGAGTCGCTTAATTCTCGAGGCAGAACGCAGGCTCGAGGCAGAGAAGGAGGCAAAAAGGGAAACAGAACAACAGCAGAAATGGCTTCAAGGAAAAGAATCAGAGGCAACACTCGCCTTTATGTCTTGTAAAGCGAAGTTGGATAAGGAGATCAAGGATATCAAAAGGGGCTTTATAGCTCCCATCATGCGGAACATTATTTTAGACGCTGACGTAGAGAGGAGGATCGTTGAATGGTACAGAAAGCAGGGACACAGTGTCAATAACATCACTGATATTGAAAGTCTCGCCAAAAAGACCCTTGTAGATTCGTTGAGAAAGGAGCTCAGGGAGCAATTGAAGAACAACCCTTACGCTTTCTACGCAGGGTATTTGGCACCATAATAGTTATTTAAACTCCTTGGCTTGTATCAGCTTCGTTATCATGTGCTCCGAGAGGGGCGGTACGAAGAGGGCCTGCTCCACAGCGGGAGGGTAGCTCATGGAGAACCTCGCGAGTGACCGCTCCGCGAGCCGGAGGTGCTTAAGGCTCAGACCGAACCACAGCTCGTCGTCCTGCGTCGACGCAAGCGAACGCGCCCCCAGGCAGGGCATTACGAACCAGGGGCTTTTGCCGAGCTTCAGTGCCGCGACGATCTCGCATGAGGCGTTACCATTGTAGCTCCAGACCGGTTTCTCCATCGTCCCTATATAGGTCGCCCATAGAAGCAGCAGAGCTTGGGTGCCATTCACGTTGAAAATGACACCGTCCGGCTCGGCTGAGAACTCGTCGAAGGAGCGGAGCGGAGCGAAGAAGACCGCGGCGTATTCGCCGAGTGGAACGCTGAGTATGTCCTTCGCGATTTTCTCAAAGTCCTGCGGTTCCATACCGAAGATGAGGCGCCAAGCCGCGCACAGTTCATTCGGGATCCTCGAAAAGCCAAGTGAGTGCTCGCCCATGGAGCAGCCCTGGCGGTTCTCCTTCACCATAAGCTTCGGTATACCGTAGATGTTGACTAGCTTCATGACCTGGCACAGGGCAAGCGGCGTCCTCACCAGATGGCTTATCATCCGCTCGTCTAGGTCGGTCTCATCATGGAACATCTTGAAGGCTATCGGATGTCCCTTGGGTTTTATCAGATCGTTGATCCTCTTCTGAAGATCTGATAGTTCTGTCTTAGTGGAACTGTCGGCTCCACCATGAGCGGCAGGGGGATCTTGCAAGATGGAACACCTTATCCTTAACTGAAGTACCCTATTATTTATTGTTCGCCATAGAACTTGATCTGCAAGCGGGTCTACTGATTTATATATCCATTACCCATCATAATTGTTGGGCGATCTGCTTTGGAGGAGAGGATTCTTCGCTGGGTAGCTGATAGGCTAGCGAACAGGGTCGCCTCCAGCGTCAAATTTACTAGAGGGGCCGACCTGGGAACACCCTCAGGTAAGGTAGAGCACGCAGCCCTGAACCTCAGAGTCCCCTTCTGCCGAGCTAGGTGTCCCTTCTGTGCCTTCCCTGGGGAGGTCTACAACGAGCAATACAAGAAGATCTACATCGATGGTTTGAGGGACGAGCTCAGGCTCTACTCCAAATATTTTGAGGGAAATGGGAACACGCCCACAGTGGACAGGGTTTATCTGAGCGGGGGAACGCCCACGCTCCTCTACAAAGAGTTCGGGATGATAAGGGGGTATATCAACGAATACTTCCCCTTCAACGGCAAAATCGCCCTTGAGGCCTCCCCTTCGGACCTCAGCGATGAGGTACTTAAGTCAATCGTGGAGAACGGCATCACGCAGGTGAGTGTAGGCATACAGACCTTCAATGACGCGCTCCTGTCGAGGAGCCTGGGGAGGAAGGGCAGGCGCGAGGAGCTTACAGCGGTCTTGAAGAAGGTCATGGACTATAGTTTCGACTATGTGAATATAGACCTCATGTTTGCACTGTCCAATCAGACCAAGGAGATGCTAATCAGCGATCTCGAGACAGCTGCCCAGATCGGGGTGCACGGCATCTCCACCTACCCACTGATGATATTGCCCTACACAACGCTGGGTAAGAGTTGCTCGACTGGAAGGGGATCAAAACCGATGAAGGAGATCGTCCTCGATAGCACTGACGAAGCTCGCGAGACGGAGCTGTACCTCGCGATTGTGGACACTATGGAGCGGGCTTCTTACAAGTTAAGGGCCATATGGAGCTTCTCCCTTAAGCCGGAGGCTTACGAGGGGCCCTACGAGCACGACTGCTTCATTGGTCTCGGGCCCCGTGCCTGGGGAATGACTAACAACCGTTTCACCCTTAATTCCCCCTCCACTGAGGACTATCTGGCTACGATAAATGAGGGTAAGTTGCCTGTACACGCCACCTCACAGGTGAAGAATTCTCCTGTTGTGAAACTTGCTAGGAACCTCTACCACGGAAAAGTCGACAGGACTACCCTGAAGGATCTTGAGAAGGAGGACTTCAAGCTCATGGGATTGGTGAGTCTGCTCAGGCTTGTGGGTCTTGCCAGCTGGGAAGGGGACCACCTGAGGCTAACAAGGAAGGCATTGGCGTACGGCAGCCTCGCAACAAAGAAGATCGCCGTGGCAACGCTTACTAAAATGGACGAAGTACTACGGGCTGGTTGAGCAGGTCTTCGTCGGTGGCGATTGAGGAGAATACCTTCAGTCTTCTTGTAAGCGTATCACCGCAGGAGCAGGGTTCCTCTATTATGGAGGAGAGGTAACCTGTCCTGTACCTTAATATTGGCATTGCCCTCGAGCTCAAATTTGTTAGGACGAGTTCGCCCTTCTCGCCCGGAGCCTTAGGTTCTCCGCTCTCAGGATTGACTACTTCGGCATAAATATCAACCTCGTTCAGGTGGAGACCATTATGCACTCTGCAGTCGAAGGAGACTGTGAATCCCATCTCGGTTATGCCAAAGTATTCGAATAGATTGTTCCAAGACCGATCTATCATCGCCTTGGCCTTCTCCGTCAGAATGTAGGGGACGCAACCGTGTGAGGCTATCACAGCCTTCGGGGACGCCCCCAAGGGTCTTCCCTGCCTCTGCAGGACTGCGCTAAGGAAGAACAGCTGCTGGGCGGACCCGATTATTATCTCGGGCTTCAGCTCCTCGATCTGGCTGATCTGCTTCTCGAGGTCGGGAACGTCCACCAGCGTTGCATTGCCTCTGGACTTTTTTGCGGCCTTAGATATCAGATCCGGGATTCCCCACTCGTTCTCGCTCGGGAAGACTATGGCTACGTGCCCGTTTGGCGTGATACCTATCGAGTCGAAAACGCTGCTGATGGAGTCCACCACGCGCTCCAGATCGTCCCTCGTGAAGAAGACCTGCTTCATCTCGCCCTCCAGAGTCTCGACTGTGAAGCCCCTAAGGACGTCCCCCTGCGAAACACATAGGAATAGGTAGGGGTTCTTCAAAATGTCCTCTGCAAATGTGAAGGGCACCTCAGAGAAGGCATCGAGGTCATTTACAGCGTCGGAGGTTATGCCCTTCGCCCGGAAGAGGTCACCGTAGAAGTTACTAGACCCGTAGGCGTACCCCGTGACCTGTTTTAGCCTGCCAAGAACATATTCGGAAAGCCCCTCCCTTGTCGGGGGAAGCCCTGCGCCAGAGAGGCGAGAGTTTACCCAGGAGGTTATCAATGATCCATCACTGCAGAGTATCAGTAATCAAGGAATATTATAGTTAACTGTTCTTAACTTCGGCACAGGGCTGCAACCAGCTATGGTCCGCGCCGATTTGAGAGGCACCTTTTAAAGGCAGCAAGACGCCGGCCACCAGCGTCGCAGCTAGTGCTCCGATAATCTCAGCTCCTATGAATATCGATGCGTCGAATGGGCTTACGCCGGCTATTGCATACGTGAATACTCTGGCAACAGTCACATCAGGGTTGGCGAACATTGTGCTGGAAGTTGTGATTAAGAAACCGCCAACAAGAAGACCTACGGCCAATCCGGTAAATTTTGGCTTGTTTTTGACGCATAGGAATACCGTTAGCACCAAGGCGAACGTTCCGAGAAATTCGCCGTAGTAACAACCAGCTGGGCGTGATATGGTAGAGACGGTGATAAAGGTGGGAACGATGTGATAGAACATCAGGTGGCTGGAAATCGTTCCAGTAAAACCTCCCAAAAGCTGCGCTATTATGTACAACGATCCCTCCCTCACGCTGGTGTTCCTTATTGCCATAAAAGCTAAGGTTACTGCAGGATTGATGTGGCAACCGCTGATTGGCCCAAGGGTTTCTATCAGGGCAAATAATATGAAGCCAACTGCGATGGCATCCATAAAGACGGTAAAAGGTATACTCGCGCCGAGGACGTTGTAGCCTAGTATAGTGGGCGATATTGCCGCAACGACCAGGAAGTGAGAACCGATGAACTCTGCCAGAAGTTTTTTGGGGAGTGTTGAGTCCATCATCTTTCCTCATTCTTGCTTTTTCATTGTTTTGTTTCAAGCGATCTTGCCGTATTGACTACCCTGCGGACAACCTCTAGAGCGACCTTCTCCTCCGCTTTGCCCAGCTTAGCCCTGTTCTCCGACTTGTGGACAGTTAGCTTCATATCGGCTATTACTCGCGGAATGTAGACCATCTTTGTTGGTTTATACCCCTTTTCTTTGAGGATCTTTGTCATGCACAAGTTGCTGCAACCCTCTATGGCCACTATCCTGTGTGGGTTCTGCTTGATCATCTCGGCATCCTCTTCAACACCGATGGTATAAGCAGGAAGGCAGAGAAGGACGGTTTTGCCCGGCATTAGCTCATCCACGACTTTGTAGGCAGCATACCGGGATATAGTGCCGGCTGTCTGTCCAACACCAGTGCAGGGGGCAATTACGACCTTGTTTGGGAATTGGAATTGGGACTTTGTTGCAGCCATGGTAAATCACGCTTTATTTTTTCAGTTTTAGTTAAATATAAATACTGTTTTAACATTTTATTAATACCATGGGAGACCCACGAGTATCCGATTTTCTGGCGCTTCTCGAAGTGGCCAAGGCAAATAGCCTGAATCAGGCGGCAAAGAACCTCAAGACCAGCCCTGTGGTCCTGCTGAACAAGATAAACAAACTCGAGAGTTATTTTCAGGCCAAGATCTTCATGAGGACTAACAGGGGCATGTTCCTGACGGAGGATGGGGAGAAGATCGTGGAGACGGCAAAGGCGATCATCAGCCTGGTCTCCAAGCCTGTGATCCACGCCAGTTCTACTCAGGAGAGGCCGATAAGATTAGGCGCATCAGGGATCGCGGGGGAGTACGTCCTGCCCTGCCTCATCAGCAACTTCAAGCTGAGCAACCCCTTGGCAAAATTTAATCTTGAGGTTCTGGATCTTCACCAAATACCGGGCAAGCTCGAGAGCGGGGAGATAGATCTCGCCTCCTACTCCAAGTCCCCTAGAGAGGCTCTACGAGGGGAGGAGGTGGAGATAGCCAAGGACAGGCTAGTGGTGATAACCCCGCCGAAGCACCAGCTGATCGGGAGAAGAAACCTGAGCTTGGAATGGATATTACAGTTCCCGTTTATCCTCTACGATGCTGGCTGCGAGGTAAACGGTTTGGTGGATGAGTTCCTCAAGCTGAATAAGGTGGAGAGCGGGGATCTGGACATAAAGATGCTTCTGCCGGAGCCTTCAAGCGTAATAGCTGTGGTATCGGAGGGTCTAGGGGTGAGCCTCTGCCCGGAGATCATAGCCAAGAAGGCAGAGCGGGCTGGACTGATAGGTATAGCGCACCAGGATGATGCGAAAGGGACAGAATACTCTATATGTGTCAGGAGAAGGGAAGGGAGCCAAGACGATACCATGAACCAGTTCTGGGAGTATCTAGTGAATGCTTCAGAGAGATTCAAGGGTAACCTTCCCTGCATGCTCAAGATCTTGTATCTTTGAGTATACAGAGAGATTAAAAGTTATAACTGTCAGATCTGCCTCTCCAATGCGAGAGAATAGGCGCCTTGCTGCACATCGTTAACTATTAGTATGTCTGGCTAAAAGATGATACCGCCAAGAGTGGTATGCGATGGATCCCATGGTTATCACAGCCTCTGTCCCCATAACTATTGCCAACCGTGGCGAGGAGGGTGCCTCTGTTGTTCCCTAAGTCAAAGCTCCGCTGTATAGACTGTGGGAATGAGTACAGGAACGACGAGGTCCTCTATGTCTGCCCAACCTGCGGCTCCCTTTTGGAGGTCGTGATAGAACCGCCGAAGGTCTCGCTCAAGCAGATGGCGATGAGGCCATTGAAGGTCTGGCGCTACATGGAGTTTCTGCCGGTGGACGAGGGCGCTGAGATAATCTCTCTGGACGAGGGGGGAACCCCGCTCTACAGGTGCAATAAGCTGGCTAGGTGGGCTGGCGTGGGGAGCCTCCACATAAAGTACGAGGGGGCAAACCCGACGGGGAGCTTTAAGGACCGCGGGATGACCCTGGGGGTCACGAAGGCGAAGAGCCTGGGATCAAAGGCGGTAGCCTGTGCATCCACTGGCAATACGTCTGCCTCCCTTTCGGCGTACGCCGCGAGGGCTGGTCTTACATGCTATGTCATCCTGCCCTCAGGGAAGGTTGCCATGGGGAAGCTCGCCCAGGCCATGATGCACGGCGCGAGGGTCATATCGGTCAAGGGGAACTTCGACGATGCCCTTAAGTTAGTAATGGATGTCTCGCTGAAGATGGGAATCTACCTTCTGAACAGCGTGAATCCATGGCGGCTCGAGGGGCAGAAGACCCTAGCATTCGAGGTTGTGGACCAGCTCGGTCACGTCCCCGAAATTCTCGCAGTGCCCATGGGGAACTGCGGCAACATCTCCGCAATCTGGAAGGGCTTCAAGGAGTTTAGGGCTTCCAGAATTATACACAGTTTCCCCCGCATGTTTGGGATCCAGGCAGAGGGTGCCTCGCCGGTTGTCAACATGCTGAGGAGAAACGCCGACAGGCTGGAACCTGTAATGAATCCCGAGACGCTGGCAACGGCGATAAGGATAGGCAACCCGGTCAACTGGCCAAAGGCAGTAAGAGCCATAAAGGAGTCGAAGGGCCTCTTCGAGGCGGTATCTGATGAGGAGATCGTCGAGGCTCAGCGCCTGATAGCTGCTCTTGAGGGGATCGGTGTGGAGCCCGCAAGCGCGGCGTCGGTCGCGGGCGTGAAGAAGGCGGTCGCTGGCGGAATGATGGATGGGAAGAGTGAGGTTGTCTGCGTTTGCACCGGACACCTCCTGAAGGACCCAGAGGAGGTTATCGGAGTCTGCGGCAGACCGCTTGAGGTCTCGCCTGATCTGAGGGCTGTATCCGAGCTTATGGCGCCTCAGATCCGCATGTGAATCGGTTGGCTTTACGTTTTTTAGCCACGAGTTGCCTCTTGGGCAGACCGTTCCTCTACCATCTCAAACGGCTTAAGGATCCTTGAGAGTATGTCAGTCCTGGTGATCATTCCAACGGGCTTTCCTTGGCTGTTGACGACGACCAGCCTACCGATACTCGATCTCCGCATCCTGTCCATCGCCTCGAGTATATCCTCGTCCGAGCCTATTATCACTGGCTTTCGGCTTGTGGACTCGCCAACGCTCTGGTTGGTCTTGTCCTCGCTTACGCACCTTGATATGTCGAGGCCGGTCAGCATTCCCACGAGCCCTCCCTCGTCAACGACAGGGGCGGCCCTGATAAGCTCTCGGTATAGTACGCCTGCAGCATCTCTAAGTTTCATATTTACTGGGATCGTCACGAGCCTTTGCGACATGACTTTCTGGACCTGCTCCTTGGGTATGCTTATCAGGTTGATCACGTCCAGCAGGATCTCGCCGTGTAGGTCGTCCCTCCCGGTTATTTTTCCCTCTATGATCATCCTGCCCGAAGGGGTCGGTCCTATTACCAAGTCCTCACCGATGTTTAACTTCGAGAGGTTACCTATCACCTTCAGCAGCGCCTGGCAGAAGTCCGGGCTAAAGACGCTCTTGAAGAGGATGTCCGTGACCGTGATGTCGGTCTTCTCTCCCTTCTTGGTGTATATGGGAACGGAGAGCAGCCTCAGGTCCTTTGGGATATTGAAGCTCTCGTATGCCTTGCTTGTGGGCATGTAGCCACCCTTCGGACCTGCGACGGCCTCCACTAGGCCTATCGCCCTTAGCACCGGCATGACGTTCCTGATGGTGCCCTCATTCCTCCCCGTCCTGGTTGCGATCTCCTTACTCTTAACGAGAGACCGGTTCTTGTCGTAGAGCTCGAGCAAGGAGATCAGAATCTCCTTCTGTGGTGCGGTTAGAGAAGACACGTGCTTATCCCTCCCTATTTAATTATAAATAATTATAATGATTGTTCCTCATAATTATAATTTTCTAATCTCATGATGACAAGTCAGATTTAATGATAGCTGATGGTTTTTTTATAAATCAATAGAGGAATTCTTTATTTTTGATGATCATGTAATGGTAAATTCTTTTATTTTATTGATCTTCACTCTCCTCTTGATAGTAGGCACTACGTTCCTTTGGTTGGCTGGCTTCTATAAATGAAGCTAACCACGCTTTTCATCTATTAAAATTCAATCCCAGACATATAAAAGTCAAAATTAATAAGCAGATGATGATAGATGGTCATTGGTAGCAAGTTATGAGTCAAGAAAAATCTAATTCAAGTATTGCTACTGCCATAATTGTCGCAGCAATTATTCTTGTGGCGGGTTTTGTTGCTTTTACTGTAGACTTACTCCCGTGCCCTGTATGTAGAGGCAACATTCTGTTGTCGTTGGTATGCGGATTCTGTGGACATGATGGTCAAGTAACGTTAGTTCAGTTTATAACATATGGGCTCTCACATTGATAACGTTATGTAGAATGTATTATGCAATTATATTTCCATTTTTATATTTTACCTAATAATTTACCAATGAGGTGATGATTTTAAAGGTTTTATTAGTCGAACACCCCAAAAAATTATGGCCTCTGTTCGGAAAAGGGGTTGCGCAGCCAATTCACCTCGCATGCCTGGCTGCTGTACTAGAACAAGGTGGAATAGAAGTAGATATACTGGATTGTACAGTTCTAGGTTACGGTTGGGCTGAATACGAAAGGGTTTTAAAGAAGACGTTGCCTGACGTCGTTGGTGTTTCTGGTATCACACCGTTTCTAGGGTCCGCGATAAAAACCGTACAAATAGCAAAGAAGGTAAATCCTAATGTTGTTACGGTTGTTGGTGGGACTCATTTCACATTAAATGTTAGACAGAGCCTTATGGATTATCCAGACATTGATTACGTAGTGGTTGGCGAAGGCGAAATCACTCTTTTAGAATTGGTTAAGGCTCTAAATAATAGTAAAGATCTGTACAAAGTAAAAGGCATCGCTTTTAGAAATGGAAAGAATATTGAAATCACGTTAGAAAGGCCTTTAATTGAAGACTTAGACATTCTTCCCATGCCAGCATATCATAAACTTCCAATGAACAAATACCGATTTGTTATTTGGGGCGGTAAGCTGTGTATCATGGTAAGCAGTCGTGGCTGTCATTTCAAATGCCGCTTTTGTACTGAGCAAAGAATCTGGAGGAATCGTTGGCGTGGAAGGAGTGCAATGAAGATTGTTGACGAAATGGAGTTGCTGAACAAGAGGTATGGCATTAATATGGTATGGTTCGGCGATGATAATTTTAACCTTGACCGCAAGCGTAACGAACAGTTTGTTGAGGAACTGGAGCAACGTAAACTCGATATGAAATGGTTTATTGAATCCCGCGTAGACACGATACTACGTGATGCAGATTTGGTGCAACGGATGTCAAAATTAGGTCTTTTTTACGTGTTAATGGGAGCAGAATCGTCCTCTGAAGATGATCTGAAATATTTGAACAAAAAAATCAATTTGAGCCAAACTAGAGAGGCGGTAGCTCTCTTGAAGAAGCATGATATTATTGTTCAAACAAATTTCGTTGTAGGCTTGCCGGACGATACAAAGAAGTCAATCCGAAGAACAATAAATTTTGCCAAATCGCTAGATCCTGACATTGCAATTTTCGGACCACTTACTCCCTTTCCAGGCACCGACTTATACGACGAGCTAGTCGAATCGGGCTGGCTCGAGGAAACCGAATTTGAAAAGTTCGACTTTCTGACTCCAGTTGCAAGAACACACAGTCTTTCTAGAAAGCAGCTTCAGGGAGAAATATTCAAAGCTTACATTGAATTCTACGCGCGTCCTAAAAAATTTATCCGAAGCCTGCTCAACAGTAATAAAATGGCAAGGGACACCTTCATTCACTTCTCAAGAAACATGTCAACGTATATGGTAAAACGCTTTTTGAGGAATGAGCTTTCCCTTAGCCCGGACTGACCGATGCCTGTTCCACCACTATTATCTCCCCGCTGTATCCGTCTACCACCACTCGCATATTGTCCTTGAGCTCGAGGGCATCGCTAACGGCCACTACTGCAGGTATCTTGTACTCTCTTGCTAGGATTGAGCAGTGGGAGAGTATTCCACCCGACTCTGATATCAGAGCCTTAATCTTCGTAAACAGAGGTGCCCAGTTGGCATGCGGATAGGGCACGACCAAGACGTCTCCCTGCTCCACCTTGTTGAAGTCCTCAACTTTTTTTACCACCTTAACTCTGCCTTCGTAATGCCCCCTCGAGGCAGCCACGCCGACCAACCTGGTAAGAACGTTCTTTTTTGTTAGGGGAACTGGAGAGGTTTCTCCGTATATGATCTCTGGCAGCACTAGATCCGCGTATTTCATCATCTCGTCTTTCCTCAGCTCTATGCTATCCCTGTATGAGGGCATATGTCCTGACCTGCATAAGATGTTCAGCTCTTCAAAGGTTAAATAAAAGATGTCATGCTCGTCCCTCAGAAAGCCCCCCTCCTTTAGGAGCCTCCCCAGATGGAGGAAAGTTTCTCTAAAAAAAGAAAAGCCATAGGACTGGACGTAGCTCATCCTCTTTGAATACTCTATGTATTTGGAGGCATAGCTATAGAGCAGGCGCAGTGTAATCATATCAGATGGGTTTTTAAACAGCGAGCTGCCTTCAGCATTGCCTTCCGGCGGTCTAGTTTCTTTATAGTCCTTTATCATGCCCAAAACAAGGTCGGGTTTCTCACTCCATTGTGCCCTTGAAAAGTCAGAGCTAGCGTCACTGAAATGGCCAAACTTAGCTAAAAAATCCGAGAACGCCTTTCCGAAGGCTGTGCCCTCCAGCGACCGATATAGGCGGGGTATGTCCATCTCGTAAATTTTTGAATTAACGGATTGGGGTAGCCGCAGATACTCCTCGTGCAGCAAGGACAGATAATAATTTGGGTCTATGTCGCGAGTCCTCTCTGCCTCATGATCGATATTGAGCCCTCTTGAATCCACCTTAACTATTCTCGAATACCTATCCAGTACAAAGTTGAAGAACCCAGCAATCATCTGCGCATTTATAGTGAAGTATGAGGCTTCCCGGTTTACATCTATGAGCTCCTCTATATGCCTGAGTGTACTCTCTATGTCAAACTCTTCAATGTCCTTCAACCTGAGTAGGGCTAGCCTATCCCTTTGGGCCCCCAAGAATCTTGACAGTCCTCGTGAGAAGGTGAACCTTCTGAGAGCAAATAGTGAAAGCCGGGGCAAGAACCTCATGATCTTTATTGAGGGTCTGAAGCCCTTCCTTTGAGTGCCCCTCTTAACACCCAAAACGATCTCGATGGATTCCCTTGGCATCCCAAGAATCTCAAAGATGCTGCCGATCAACCCCATGTTGAAATATGCCCTGTAGTAAAAAACCTTCGACATTTGGTTTATGTCCATGGTTTGCGCGTATTCCCCCACGAGCTCGACAAGGATCCTCTTCCAAGAGCTATTGAACAGTAAAACGTTGATATCCCAAACAAGGGGCTTTACCATTCCCGGCATGCGTTCCTTGGCCATTTTATTTGAGTAGATGCTCATTTCTCTCCCATGAACCCGAGGTTTAAGTAATGTTGATCAGTAATAGAGGTTGATGCTTATAGTCATTCTGTGGGCACGAAAAGGGTTATTCGGTGACAGTTATCACTATATACTATCATCCGCCAATAGATTTAGCTAAGCATCTAGGTTGAACAGCAGACCATGAGAACGATAAATGGCGTACCTATCATAATAATGGCGTACCTATCAGGACAGGTATTTTTCACCATAGCTGTATCTCCCCTTTTTCTAAACATACTGACCGCGGAAAAAATGGGGTTCGTGGTAGGGACAGCCACATATGGGCTCTCTATTGGCATAATAATCTCGGTAATACTTGGGATACTGTCCAGTCGCACCGCAATGGGGCTTGAGATCCGTTCACGGGGGTTCAAGAACATAAGGACCAGGGAGGATTTCGAGAAGATGTGGAGAATCCAGCTATATGGCTGCCTTGACGGGGTTGTTGCCGAGCCCTTTTGGAGCGGAGTGGTACTGTCCCTTCTGATTGCCGGCTTTTCACTGGTCGGCATCCCCTATATTGGTAGTGCAGCTCTCGCAATAGCCGGCAGGTGGTTATTGCATGTGGTGGTGCATGCGCTGCTACCTGGCGGGATTCATGGGGAGGGAGGGGCGGGAAGCCTGGATTTTATCGGCATAGGCTTGATGTTCATGGATGTGATTAACTCACTCTGTTTTTTGGCCACCGGTAACATAGTTGCCCCAATAATTATTCACACCTTCGCTGGCCCATTTTCGCAGCTGCTTGGCGACAAGAGGAGAATTGCTAAAAGAATAGGCATATCACTGGAGGAAAAATAAATCGGTGAGTTTTTCAGTGACTGCTCCAATTCTTGTGTGTGGGGGTTTAATGTTAATCCCCAAACCCAAACCCAAAAGTTAATTTATTATGTAAATAGAAAGTGATAACCGGTTAGTAATGGGGGAGGTGAACAGAAATATGAGTTTCGTCTTTGTTTTAACATACGGAATCAAAGATGGAAAGCGAGCAGAACATTTGGCTATGATGAAAAAATTCCTCAAATTCAAGAAGGCAGACCCGAAGGTTTTTGAAGGACTGATATCGTGGCGACTTTTCGAGCAAAAATACGGTGGAGTAGCTGGCACATACGTTGAAATGGCTGAATTCAAAAGCATGGAAGACATGGAGAAGTGGGAGAAGAGAATTTTCGAGCTCAAAGAGATCAAGGAGCTTGTGACAGAATTGAACAAAATAAAAGACCACCACACGCCTATTACGCAGTCAATATGGAATACTGTTCTATAGGCTAAGAATAGAGAAAAGGTGATAGAACAATTCTCTATCACACTTTTTAAGACAGTTTGCCCTTTCTGCTATTTGGGGAAAGCGAGAAATCAGACGTAAGATGTCCGTTGTCGGGAGATATCTCCACTCATTTTCAATAGGTTAAGCTAGCGAGTCTAGGAATCCATGTTTGCTTTTCACTTCTCAGATATTTAGCGAACAATAATGCTTCTTCGTTGATTAATGTCTCGATAGTTTGTCTCTCTCCTATCTTAATTCTCGGGATTTGAACAGTGAATTCGAAAAAGGCATGGAGTTTATTCGTGAAGTCGTTTGTTTTCAGGTCGTTGAGGTATTCCCTCTTCCCTCTCTTGTTCCTCGATTGTGTCTCTGCCTTGATGATGAAATCCTTATCATCACATCCTCCATGATTGTATCGCCTCCTCACTTCTATCTTATTATATTCCTAATATGAAAATATGCTCTCTATTCCGGTCGAGGCCGGGGCTTAGGCTCAACGCTTTCCTTTTTCCAAAAAAAAAAGAAAATAAAAAGTTTGTATTAACACAGTGCCTTAGTTGCTATTAAGGAACGTTAACAGGAATATTACTTTACCAGTAACTGTTCCCAAAAGTTCTCACGCTTGCCTATGAACAAGGCCACAAAGAGAATTGTCAAAAGAGCATATACTATCAAAGGTGCGGTTGCCCCCCCAAGTGCCACATATATGGGGCTTGGCGTTTCACCTGGCGTCAGGAAAGGCCAAAAAATGGGATTGTAAAGGTGGGTCGTGACATCCAACAGAACATGGCTGAGGTTGCCCAAGAGACAGGACAATGCAAGGCCAAAAGAAAGTCTGCATCTTTCTTTAACCACACGCCTATCCATCTTAAAGACGGCGCTTAGCAATACTGGATAAAATAGTATCGTGAAGATCAAGGAAAGCAGCGTTCCAGCAGTCGCAGCTCCAAGTAGGCTGTGAAGCACCAGCCTGTCTGGAACCCCAGTCCCCATCAACAGGATTATGAATGGTACCTCAAGGTCCGGAAGCATTGAGCCTACGATTAATCCAGGAAGGCTAAGCCTTCTATCGAGGCTGTAGATGATGTAAGCCACGGGATAATGGAAGGGAGTTAAAGGCAAACCTGACCCCGCTTCTATATCGTTGTCTCAAATTTATTTATTAAATGGTAGGTGGCAGTGTGTGCTATTCTTTTTCTTAATTTCTTCTGGGGTTTGGGGGTTAAATTTTAACCCCCAAACCCCACACACATTACCCTGGGTAGTCTGCGACGTGGTCGGCGAGCTTTACCCAGCCCCTCCACGTGGTTCCTCAGCCCCTCCACGTGGTTCCTCAGCCATCCTGCTGCAGGACGTCCTCTATCTGGTCGGAAACTTTCTTCTTCTTTCCGCCGCTCGGAATTAAGTACTCCTCTATTGTCATTCTCCTCTCCTCCCCCACCTCAGAGACCCTCCATATCGAAGCGCATCATGCCCAATTTCAGACCGCTCTTCTTGTATGTGAACTGGACGCACTCCTTTAGGAACATGCCGATGTCGCCAGGGAAGTCTTGGCCCCGTGCATAGTCATAATAAAGGAACACCTGAGCATCCAAAACTACCTTCTGAGCCAGCGGAGTCACCTCAACTTCTATCTGCCGCATGCCTGGGACACCTCGGGCGCTTCCGTCAAAAGGGTTCATAGCTCCTCCCGCATATTGCAAAACTTGTTGGGAAGCTCCGACACTTCCTCCGACAACTCCCGCACCGCTCTGCGCACCTCCCGCATTGCCAGAAAATTGTTGTCCCTGTAATGGTGTTTTTGCAGTTTCCTGCGTTTGCTGGGACAACTGCGCGCCTGTTCCCGCAAGCTGTTACTGTGTTTGCCCCGCTCCCCCCGCTTCTGGCGCTGTTCCCGCAAGCTGTTACTGTGTTTGCCCCGCTCCCCCCGCTTCTGGCGCTAGGGTGAAGTGACCTTCGGGAGGCTTTTGAGAATAAACAATGTCACTCAGGATGTCTCTACCATGGAATGCTGCAGATGCATCCATACATAAACTAGTTCTATAATATGGCTATGAGATGGTCTGGCGATCTTTGAACTGGCAAAAAAGTAACATAAAATGGTGTTTGGTGTGTGGGGGTTAAATTTTTACCCCTAAACTAAAGACCCATTACTGACGATAAAATAAAAGGATTTACCATAACTTTCGAGTTCGTTATATCCCACCATTAAATACACTCAAAAACCAATCACTGGTGATATAATAAATAAATTTAAAGTCTCGAGAACTTTTCATCCTCCTCCGGTGGTATTCCGATTATGTTCTTGAAGTACTGGTTCAGCCAAGTTTTGTGCAGCCTTCTTCACTACCTCGGAGAGGGCCGGATGGATATGGACAACTTTTGATATGCTCCCAATGGACCCGTCCCCTGATCCAATGGCCACAAGGACCTCATGGATCAAAGTGGATGCCTCAGTTCCAAGTATGTGGCATCCTAGGATCTTCAGCGTATTGTTGTCTACAAGGAACTTAACAAAGCCGGTCTGATCCTCTATTGCCTGGCCCATTCCAGTATCATAGTAGTTCCAAACCCCCACGAGGTACTTGACCTTCTCGGCCTTTAGCTGCTGCTCGGTCTTTCCTACCCCTGCAATCTGCGGCGAGGAGAAGATGGCGTGTGGCATGGCGGTGTAGTCCACAGGCTCCATTACATCCG
>Ga0315296_10000478_pt1 | contig 36635 bp, 35 predicted proteins | sample YL17G14_18_MG_FD_203921 | JGI IMG/M metagenome (GOLD analysis project Ga0315296, IMG submission 203921) | Sediment microbial communities from Yellowstone Lake, YNP, Wyoming, USA - YL17G14_18 | ecosystem: Environmental > Aquatic > Freshwater > Lake > Sediment | place: USA: Wyoming | collected... | reverse complement strand
GGGAGGACGGGCGTTTCCAGGCGCGGCGGCGCTTCGGCCACGGCGACGACCGGCGTCATACACCAACGTACCGGGTGGGCGCTCTTGTAGTTCACCCGGATCGTCAGGCGGTCCACCATGCGCAGGTCCACGCGTGCTCCAAAGCAGCAGGGTTTCAGCCACGCACCCTCGCGCTCGTAGCGCCAGCGGTTCTGGTTGACCGCCTCGAGCGGCACGCGCATGCGCGCCGAACACTGGTTCAGCAGGCCGTAACTCAGCCCAAACGCGGGGCCATCCTCGCCTTCCTGCAGGGTCAGCACGAAGGTGGCCAGGTGGATGCTGTCGAGCAGCGTGTCCGCCGTCAGGTAGCACGCTGCTGCCAGCGTGCCTGGGGGAAAGCGGTACAGCAACCCATCGCCGGTCGCGTGCGCCGTGTACCAGCGCACGCCCGCAAGCGGCGCTTTGGCTTCCTCACGTGCGAGCCTGCCGAGCAGTTCTTGTGGGACGAGGCGCAGCGGCAGTTTTGGTACGTTGTCCATACGTCACCTCAGGTTGACCTGGTGAGGACGGCGACGCCGTAAGGTGCGATCTTGAATTTCTTTAGCGCCGATAGCCCGCTCAGAACGTCATCCCCAGGCCAGGGCAGCTCTACCAGTTGTTCGACTCGTGCGTGGTTGATGACGATGAAGACGTCTTTGCCTTCGACGTTCACGCGCCGGCAGACCTCGATGCCCGCCGGGGCCTGGATCCAGGGTTTGATGCCTGCGGTCTGGAGCAGGCGATCCACAAATGCCTGTTGGGCCGTCTCGTCGAGGTACGCGCCCACGTAGTACACCAGCCCGCTGCGCTGCGAAATGACGGTGATGGCGACCTGATCGTCGAGCCAGCCGTTGGACGCACCGTAGCGGGCGATCGTGGCGACGGAGGACGGTTTCAGTACCTTGAGCCGCTCGGCCCACACTTGCGACACGCCCGAGAACCAATTTCCTTGGACGGGTACCGGCTCGTCCAGCGCATAGTACTCTTCCACCTCGACGCCGGCAAGGTCAGCCAGCGGCCCCGGTTGGCGCGAGGGCAGGAGGGCATTATAGACGTCCTTCATCCCGCAGCGGGCCGTCAACACCAGGTGCCCGCCCCGCGCGACGAATTCTTTCAGATGTTCTACCCGCTTTTCGTTCAATATCAACAGGGCTGGCGCAATCACCAGCCGGTACCCCGTGAGCGGCGCGTCGGCGGAGATGACGTCCACGGCGGCGTTGCGCGCGGCCAGCGGCCGGTAGTAATGGACCAGGTGCGCCACGTAGTCAAAGTCGCGCTGGTGGCGCTGCCACTGGACCGACCAGCGGCTGTCGTAGCAATTGAGGATCGCCACGCGCGCCTTCGTCGTCGAACCGGCCAGGAGCGGGGAGGCCGCCGCAAAATCGTGGCCCAGTCGCTGGACTTCCTCGTAGAAGGGCCGGGGCTGGCCCGACTGGTCCACCAGCGTGCCGTGGTACTGCTCTTGCCCGCCCAGCGCCGAGCGCCACTGCCAATACAGCACCCCGTCCGCGCCGTGGCCCACGGCGTGCCAGGCCATCGCGCGGGCCTCGCCCTGGTTGAGCGCGTTGTTGACCGGCGACCAGTTGACGTTGCCCGGCTGCGTCTCGATCAGCCAGAAGTTTTTTTGCTTGAACCCGCGCGTCAGGTCGTGGGCGGCACCGGAGGTCAGGTAGTTGTGGTGTCCCGTGCCGACGTACCAATCCCACGAGGCCACGTCGAGATCGGCGGCCAGTTCGTAGTGGTCGAAGCCGTCGAACCAGCCCATAAAGTTGTGCGTGACCCACACGCCCGGCCGCAGGTGCGGGCGCAGCGCGTCGAGTTGGAGCCGCTGGAACTGGCGGTAACTGCCGGTGACGAAGCGCTTGAACTCGAGCATCAGCCCCGGGTTGTGCCCGCCGATGGGGATGGGGATCTGTTCCCACGCCGAATAGGTCTGGCTCCAGTAGCGGGTGGCCCAGTGCTCGTTGAGCGCGTCGAGCGAGCCGAACTTGTCGGCCAGATACTGCTGGAAGAGGCTGCGGCAGCGCTCGCAATAGCACACGCGGTTGTACTCGTTGTCGAGTTGCCAGCCGATGATGTGCGGATGTGAGCCAAAGCGCTCGGCCAGCGCGCCGACGATGCGGCGGGCGGCGGTGTGGAACTCGGGCGAGTTGACGCAGTAATGGCAGCGGTTGCCGTGCTGGGCAGGGCGCCCATACTCGTCCACGGCCAGCAGGTCAGGGTGCTGCTGCACGAGCCAGGCGGGCGGCGCGGCAGTGGGCGTGCCGAGCACGGAGACAATGCCCGCTGATGCCAGCGCCGCGATGGCGCGCTCGAGCCAGTCGAAATGAAACTCGCCCGCGGCCGGTTCGAGCGTGGACCAGGCGAACTCGGCCATGCGCACGACCGTCAGCCCGGCCTCCTGCATCAGGCGGATGTCCTCGGGCCAGCACTCCTCGGGCCAGTGCTCGGGGTAATACGCCGCGCCCAGATGCAGGCGCGGCCCCCGAGGAAGGCTCGCAGCCCCCGTCCGCGGGGGCGTCGTAAGTGAGGAACTTGGGTTCTCAGCCATCAAGATCTCCTCCGGTGCGAAATCTCTCGTCGGTGCGGAGTCCCCAACTTGTTGGGGCTGTACTGGCCTACCCCGCAGGAGGAACCCGAACAAGTTCGGGACTCCGATAGGCCCAAGAAGCCCGAACAAGTTCGGGAGTCCGATAGGTGGGCTTGCGTCATCCCAGGTTAATCTCCACCAGTTCCATATTGTCTGGATCGTTGGTTCCGATGCCCAGTTCGGCCCCGTATTCCAGCCAGCCACTGGCAAGGTTGATGGCGGCTTCCGGGTTACGCCCTTCGGCAATCGCCGCTTCGGTGAGCAGTTGTAGGCCCACCGTATCGTGGGCGACCGGATCGAAACTCATCAAGATCGAGTCTCCGGTCACGGCAGACTCCCAGTCTATCCTGACGATTTCCAGCGCATCGCCGATGATCAGCCGGGTGCGCTCCCTGATCAGCGGCAACGCATTCAACCCCGCCAGGCCGCGCCGCATGCGCTCCCCCTGGTAGAAGTCGTTGGGCCTGTCGAAGGTGCCGTAATGGTTTTTCATGGCGAAGGAGACGCCGCTCATGTCGTGCTCCTTGAGGATCGGCACGTTGATCAAGGCATCGCATTCCAGCAATATGTTGCTGAGGCTGACGTACAGCCCCTCAACTCTCCAGCCGGCCGGGTCAATGCCGTCCCACGTGGCGTAGTGCCCGTCGGTGCCAAACAAGCGCACACCGGGCTCGTGCCGGTTGGACGTGAAGCCCGCGTTCTCCAACTCGTCGGTACGACGGTCGAAGACGACGATCTGCTCGGGCGGGACGCCTATTTCCTGGAGGCACGCTGCCACGGCCATTGCCAGGGGGACGTGCGTCCAGAACTGGCTGTTGTGGATGGTGTTGACCTTGATGGCGATCCGTTCGCTGGGATTGAACAGCGCACCCCACGCCTGGTTGGGGTCGTTCAGGCCGGTCAGTTTTGCAATCGAGGCATCGAGCATTTGCCGGATGGCCTCCGGCACCAACGTTTCGCCGTCCCACACGCCAGCATGGGGCGCCCCCGAGACGGGGGCTGGGAGCATTCCACCTGTATGGGGCGCCCCCGGGACGGGGGCTGGGAGCATATTGTCGAGTGTTTTGTCGTCTCCCATCATTGGCTCCTTTTCTACGGCCATCCCATTGTCCAACCTGCGAGGTCCTTCTGCAGCCTGTCCATCATTTCTGCTGCCGTCGCGTCCCCGATGATGGCCCAATAGGATTGGTCCACAAGACCTCTGTACAGGTTGAAGTAAGCATCGTTCCAGTACCACACGACGGCGAGTGCATCGCTGTCGAATGCAGCGAGCGCGGCGTCGGCCAGTGCCGGCCCCATCCGCTGGCGGGATCCATCCGACTCAGCCACCGACCGGCGCGCCGGCAGCAGGCCCGTCACTTCTTGTGCGGACTCGGATAGGCTGCGCACCAACGCCCGCGCTTCCTGCGGGTGTGCGGTGCGGGCCGCGATAAAGTACGCCCGCGGCCACGCCCAGGTGCCGTAGGTCTGGTCGCGGGGCAGCGGCACCGCACCCCATTCGAAATCCCACGGGACGATGTCTCCGCCGTGGACCCCGACTCCGTCTATCACCATGGCCGCTTCTTGCAGGGAGAACTTGTCTGTCGGCACCCGGCTGTGGCCGTCAACCTGGTAGCGCTCCACAATGGGCATCACCTTGTACTCCAGCCCCAGGTCGGCGTACCATTGGACCGCCTCGGCGGCCAGCGGGTCGTCGAAGACGAGGCGGGTCGGTTTGAAGGGGTCGTCGAACAACGTCCCACCGTGCTGCAGCACGAACGGGAAGATGTCGCCCGCAATCGAGTGGGCGATGAAGCCCCAGTGCCCGCTCTGTTGTTCGCCCTCGCCTGTCACGGTCGTCAACTGCTGAGCGATGTTGAGAAAGTCCTGCCAGTCCCAATCAGGCTGCGGATAGGCGACGCCCTGCGCGTCGAACAGGTCGCGGTTGTAGTACATCACGCCCACGTCCACGTCAGCAGGTATGGCGTAGGGTTGTCCCTCCCAGCGAAAAATGTCCATGAGGTGCGGCAAGAAATCCTCTTCGGCGAACCCTTCCGTTCCGCCGATGAATGGCTCCAGGCCCATGACGAGCGGTTGCTCCCCGGCGATGAGCGTAGGGTCGGGACCCCATATAAAGACATCCAGTTGGAGCGCCTCGATCATGCCTGTGGTCGGGTAGTATGCTGGCGCGGCTGAGGTCCCCTTGATCTCGACGGCGATGTGCGGATGCTCTTGCTCGAAGCGCTCGATTGCCTGCACGAGAAGAGGGTCGGTGTTGGAAGCCTGAAAGGGAACGCCAAAGCACAAGGTCACTGGGGCGGGCGTCGGCATGGGCTGCCCTCCGCTGGCACAGCCGGTCAAGAGCAGAGCGGCAGCCATAGTGATGATCATGATTTTTCCAACGATCGTCGTGCGCATATCGCTTCGTCTCCGTACGATAGGCTCGTAGTGGCGACTTTAGTCGCTCCTTCCGCTTTCAACGACTGAAGTCGTTACTACGGGGCTTGCTGTCGTTTCGGCTCCAGAATGGTTCGTAGTGGCGACTTTAGTCGCTCCTTCCGCTTTCAACGACTGAAGTCGTTACTACAGGGGTCCCTGTACCAGCATGCGCGCTGCCTCGCGGATCGCCGCCAGTTTGTATTCTCGGCTCCAGCGGTTAACCGGAATAAGGTCGAACGTGCGCGCCTGGACGTGCTGAATCCAGCGCTCCATGCTCGCCAGGCACGTGATCATGCCGCCGCCGCTGCCGCCGGCGGCTGCGACGGCGACGATGGGCTTCTTTGCGAGGCCGCTCTCGTCGCCGCGCGTCGCCTCGCAGCGGCGCAACCGGTCGGTGAACGCCTTGGCCGATTCGCTCATCTCGCCCCAGTACACGGGTGTGACGAGGACGAGCGCGTCGGCCCGCAGCGCGCGTGCGTGCAGCGCCTGGAAGTCGTCTTCCACCTGGCAGGCGTGTTTGGACAGGCACGTGCCCCAGCCGTTGTCGCAGGCGCGGCACTTGCCGACCTGGAGGTCGTTTAGTCTGACCTCTGCGACCTGCCCGCCTGCCTGGCGTATGCCTTCAACTGCGGCAGTGGCACAGGCGGCCGTGAGGCCATCTTTGTTTGGACTGGCGCTGAGTACGAGTACCATCATGGCGGTCTTTCCTTCCTGGTGTGTGATCCGTTCTCCTGTCATTGCCCGATGCTTTTCCTGATCCGCTCAAGCGTGGCTTTTGCCTGGGGGACCTGGGCAAGAAAGTCGCTGAGTTTCTCGCAGGCATAATCGTCGCAATAAGCACAGTTCTCAACCTCTCTCTCCTGGGCGCACGGCCTGACCTGACAGATGTTCCGGCAGTACCCGGAGAGCTGGCCGCCCTCGGACAGGCACCCGTCACAGTTGATGTCCTCCGGCTTGAACTCCATGCCATAATGCGCGGACCATCCTGCAGCGATTGCCTTCTTTGCGGCGTCGTCATCTGCCTGCGTGGCGAGGAAGGCCGGGCAGTCCGTGCAAGTCAGGCCGCAACATCCGGCCAACAGGCCTGCCGCTGCCAGCGTGAGGAAATCCCGTCTGGAGATTGTCCGTGGGCGGTGGTTGTCATTCCGACTGATCTCTCGTGGCATCGTCCTTTTCTCTCCCTTCCTTTAGCCTGTCGAAGCGGCAGACTCCTGCTGAATGCGAGTTCCTGCGAGTCCCTACGAGTTCCCACGAGTTCCCATGAGTTCCTACAAGTTCCGAGTTTCTACGAGTGCTTTTGCGGCGTGTGAAATGACAGCCCCGTCTGCGCAGCCACCCCCACGACGTACTCGTGCGCGGCGGCGTATTCGCCCTGCGGGAGATGCTCGAGGATCAACGGCACGTCGCCGGGCAGGCGGCTCAGTTCCTGCAGGAACACGCGGTAGTCCAGCGTGCCCAGCCCGGGTCGCACCTCGTCCAGGTGCACCGTCAGCCGTTCGTGCAATATGATGTCTTTGCCGTGGCACGAGACGATCCAGCGGCCCAGTTTCGAGAAACACTCGCGCAGGAGGTCGGCGTTGTAATAGTAGCGCGATGGGCAGTTGATCAGGTTGACCGGGTCCAGGTGCACGCCGAACGCTGGCCGGTCAATCGCTTCGATCAGCCGCAGGTAACTCTCGGCGCTGTCGGGGATTGCCCACGGCATCGTCTCCAGCGTGTAGGACGTTCGCTTGGGCTTGACCGCGTCCACGATCTGCCGGGCGTTCTGCACCGTCAGTTCAAACGCCTCCTTGGACAGGTTGCGCGGGTGCGGGCCGTCCCAGTTGGTGGGGTTGAAGGAGCCGGCAATGTTGACGCAACATAGCGCGCCCACCTCGTCGGCCAATGCCAATGCCTGGACGTTGGCCTCCACGTTGGCCACCCGGCGGGCTGGATTGGGGTCGAGCATGTTGTTCCACACGCCGACCTCGGCCAGCAGCACGTCGTGGCGGGCAAACGCCTGGCGGATGGCGCGGATGCGCTCGGGCTGGTCGAGCGATACCGGAGGACAGACGGCCGCCGAGTATCCGGCATCCACGTACGCGCGCGCGATCTCTTCAGGATCATCAATTGGCGTGCTGAGTCCTACTCCAAGCCGCATGGTTTCACCTCACGGCCCTCTGCCGCAGGCCATTTATCGGACACGGATGCACACGGATGGCACGGATTTTTTATTTTATACGTGTTCAGCCGTGAAAATCCGCACCCAGATCCCTGACATTGAACTTGGGCACACCGAAGCGGTCACACAGCCCAAAGGCAACGTGGATGGGGCTCTGTTCCACGTTCCATATCTTGGCGTGGTGCAGGTTGTCGCGCCATTCGTAGAAGTAGATGGCTTGGATGCGGCCACCGTACTCGGCGTCCGCCCGGCGGACGAGCGCGACGAACTCGCGCATTGCTTCACCGTAGCGCACGTGGTCGCTCTCCGGCACGACCAGGCGCTCGCCTTCCAGGTGATAGCCTACGGCCGAAGGGAAACCGGTCTCGCTCAGGAACACGGGCTTGTCTGCGCGCTCCAGTTCCCCGAGTGCCCGGCGCAACTGCAGTTCGAACAGCGCCAGGCGGTCGTGGCGTGTGCGCGCATCGTGCAGGAAGCGGCGGCTTTCGTCGAAGGCGCCGAACGTGAACCAGGCCTCGTTGCCCATCGGATAGGCGTTGAGCGAGACGACGTCACAGGCGTCAATCAGCGGCCACAGCCATTCGTACAAGTACCCCTCGCGGTCGAAGACGATGCCCTCCATGGCGTAGGTGAGCGGGGTCGTGTAACCGCGCGCGTCCAGCCAGTCCCGGTAGGCGGCGAGGACGTTCGCCAGGCCGAACGAGAGGCGGGCGGTGAAGCGCTTCTGGTCCGGTGCGTCGCCGCCCTCGCGCAACTCGTTGCCGACGCAGATCGCTTCGAGCGGGACGTCCAGTTCGTGGTAACGCGCCAGTTCGTCCAGCCGCACCTGCGAGTACCAGTCCGCGACCAGCGCCTCCGCGTCCACGTGCATACCGGCCAGCAGGCTCATCCCGACTTGCTTGAGTACGGGTGCTACCTTCTCGGCATAGCCGATGTGATAGCAGCGGATCGTCTCCAGCCCATTTTCAGCCGCCAGCGCGACCTGCTCGGCCAGCGGGATATCATCATAGCCGTGAATCCAGGCTCCAATCTTCATGATTTTATGGCTATCTCCCAGACAATCCACTCGTCACAACCCCCTCGAGGACATACCTCTGCCCCAGAAAGAAAGTGACAACCAGTGGCAGTACGTAGAGCACGGCCCCGGCGAGGACAGTCGTGGTGAGCAGTTCGCCGTGGGGCGATAGATAGCCTATCTGCAATTTGACCGCCAGCGTAGTGTTGGCGTCTTTCAGGAAAAGGAAGGGATTGACATAGTCGCCCCACACCCCTGCAAAATTCAAGATGAACGCCGTGGCTATTGCAGGCTTGGCATTGGGAATGAATATAGACCAGAACGTGCGGAACGAGCCACAGCCATCTATCTCCGCGGCGTCTTCCAATTCCTTGGGGAACGCAGAGAAGAACTGCCGGAACATGAAAGTGAAGAACGGGCTCGCCGCCAGCCCCCACAGGATCCACGGCCACCAGGTGCCGGTCAGTTTCAGCCGCGCGAATATGATGAACTGCGGGATTTGCACCACGATTCCGGGGACAATGAGCATCGCGATGATAATCGTAAATAACCTGGTGCGTGCAGGCACGTTGATGCGGGCGAAGGCGAAGCCTGCCATGGCGCTGGTGACAACGGTCAGAATTGTGTTGGACAGGCCCAAGAACAGGGAGTGCCCGACATATCTCAGATACGGGATCATCGTCACGGCTGCTTCGTAGTTCTCCACTCGCCATCGTGTGGGAAAGAAACGGGGCGGATAGGTCAGGTATTCCTCCATTGGCTTGAAGGACGTGACGAGGAAATAAACCAATGGTACCGCAACCAACAAACCAAATAGAGCCAGGCTGCCGTATGCCGCCGGACGCTGCAAAAGCCGGCCAGTACTAATAGCATAAGGCTTTTTCTCGATTTGGGCTGTCATCGCTCTCTTCCTCCTTCAACCTCTGCTTCGTAGAACACCCAGTAGCGTGCCGTTCTGAAGATTAGCAGCGTCAGCGCCAAGATTACGACGAACAGTAGCCACAACAGGGCAGTTGAGTACCCATACCGCTGATAGACGAACAACTGCCGGTAGGCATGGATCATGTAGAGATACGAACTCTTGGGTGGATTCCAGCCTCCAGCCTCCTGGCCGGGGGCCAGCAGCATAGGTAGGACCAACTGCTGGAAAGCGCTGATCAGGCCCAGAACGAGTTGGAAGAAGATGACTGGGGTCATCATGGGCAAGGTCACATGGCGGAAGAGCTGCAGTACGTTGGCGCCATCAATGCGCGCCGCCTCCTTCAATTCCTCGGGGATGTTCTGCAAACCGGCCAGGAAGATAACCATGCCTGAGCCGAGACCTGTCCAGAGCGAGATCGCGCTCAGGCTTTGCAGCGCGTATATTGACAGGAACGGGACAGCCGTACCCGGCCGGAAGATGCTGATGATGGCATTAAGGAGGCCAAAGTTGTTGTCAAGGATGATCTTCCAGATCCAGACTACCCCCACCACTGGAATGATGCTGGGCATATAGTACAACGTGCGGAAGAAACCCTGGCCCTTGATGCCCTTCTGGTTCAGAGCGAGCGCCATGCCAAAAGTAACGACGAGCCACAATGGCGTATTGATCGCCGTCCACAAGAGGGTCCGACTCAGAGAGAGTGCCATGCGGTCGTCGGTGAAGGCCCGCGTGTAGTTGTCCATGCCAATGAACCGGGAACCAGCCAGGTCAAATCCGTCGTAGTTGGTCAGGGACGTAAAGAAGCCGATGCACAGTGGTGCGACCGACAGCAGCACAAAGCCAAGCAGCCAGGGAGCGACAAAAAGATAGAATGAGGTCGTTCTTCTTCGATCCCTGGTGGACTTGCGCCGCCGGGCACTTCGCTGCCTCCCAAGTAACTGTATGCTAGTCATTTTCCGTAGCTCCGCTTACTGGTTAGTGATAGCGGAGGCAGGGACGTGTTTGTCCCCGCCTCCCTACCTCACTTCTGATGAGCAGCCGTCCGGCTACCCCTCCGTACGCTCCATGCCTTCCTGAATAGCCGTGTTCACTTCCGTTTCCACAGTCCCAAGCAGTTCATCCAGCGTCATGTCGCCGGAAAGTGCCTGCTCCAGGTACAGAAGCCAGGTATCAGCGACGACGGTCGCCCCGATGTAGGGGTTAAACTGGACAGGCGGCGTCGCGAGATCGAGTTCACCCTGCAGGACGCGCCGCTTCTGCTGCTCGAAAACGGACGTATTGGGCATCTGGTCATACATGGACTTGAGCGCGGGCACACCCCAGCCACTGCTCGAACGGGCGACGGCCGGCTCCTTGCCGTTGTACCACTCGAAGACCTTCCAGGCCGCGTCCGGTACCTGGGTCTTGCTCACCATGAACATGCCGGTGGCCGTGATCGTGCGGTCGAGCCGTTTGCCGGACCACGTGGCCGCAGGCAACATAACTACCTTCCCCCTCGTGACATCGCTTTCGGCCATGCCGCCGAACCAGAAGCCGTACTGGATGAGGCCCACGAGGCCGCGCGTAAAGTCGTCGCCGATCCAGGACGCGCTGGGGTTCAGTGGGTTGGCAACGAAGTTATTCTTGGCAAGGTTGAAGAAGTACTGCGCCAGTTCTTTTAAATTGTCGTTGCCCGTCAAATTGATGGAGGAGTAGTCCTCCGTATACAGCTTCTGGCCAAGTTCGTCTAACAGATCCATCCAGATGCGGTCGATCCATGCGTCGGCATAGGCAAAGCCCCACCGTGCGACCCGCTCGCCCTCGAGCTTGGTCAACTTCTCGGCAAGACCGGCGATCTCCTGATAGGTCAGGACGGTGGTGTCCTCTGGAACCGCTACGCCCGCTTCCTCAAACGCGGTGGTGTAGGCCCAGAGCGTAAAGTCTGGTGACCAGTCCTTGCACATACCGTAGATCTTCCCCTGGCCAATCGTGGTGGGGCTGGTGGCCATATAGTAGGCGTTGGCAGGTGCCAGGTCGTCAGGCTTTAGCACAGCACTGGCCTCAAAGTAGGGCGTCAGATCGTACATCAGCTTGCGGTTAAGGAACTGGGGCACGGCAGGTGCCTGCGTGCGCCTCAGGTCTACTGGGGAGCCCGCCGCGATCCTGGTGAGGAATGCGTTGTCATCTCCCTCGATGAGCTCGATCGTGATGCCGGGGTAGTCGGCCTCGAACTGGGCCTCCTCTTGCTCCGAGAGTTCGTTACGTTGGTGCATCATGACGACGTTCGCCCCAGCGGGCGCGGGTGCTTCGGTGGCGGGTGCTTCGGTGGCGGGTGCCTTGGTAGCAGGTACTTCGGTCTTGGGAGCTGGAGGCGCACATCCAGCCAAGGCGGCTCCTGCCGCTGTCAGAGCGCTCATGCGCAGAAAGTCACGCCGACTCAACCTCTTGCTTCTCATTTTCTTGTCCTCCTTGACTTCATGCAAATGCTTGGTAAACGATCACCCGTGTGGAATTTGCTTTACACACATCTGTTGTACAGGCCTTCCTTCGTGTCCAACCAGAAACGATGGCTGTACGCGTGTTCTACAGTTTACTCTGAATTCCTCACCACCTCCTTTCCACTCACTTGCATTTTCCCAGTTATCAAGGCTTATCTCCCACAACTTATTCCCTATTGCTCCATAGTCGCTCCTTTACACGAACCTCTACGTACCAGATCCGTCTTCAGCAGTATTTCCTGCCTCTCCGCATCCGGGTCATCAATCAGTTCGATCAATTTCCGCGTGGCGACTTCGCCCACCTGTTGCATGGGCTGGCGGATCGTCGTCAGCGGTGGGTGACAGTAGGCGGCCTCTGGCGTGTCGTCGTAGCCGACGATGGCCACGTCGTCGGGGATCCTGCGCCCCGCCTCGCGCAAGGCGCGGATCGCGCCGATGGCCATGCGGTCGTTCTGGACAAAGAGAGCCGTGCTATCAGGCACACGCGCCAGCAGCCGCCGCATAGCCTGGTAGCCACTCTCGTGCCACCAATCGCCCTGTTCGACGAACGATTCGTCGAAGGCAATCCCTGCCTTCTGGAGGGCGAGCCGGTAGCCCTGGCTCCTGTCCTTCACCGATTTCCAGGCCGGTGGACCGGTGATCATGCCGATCCGGCGATGGCCATCGTCAATCAAACACTGCGTGGCCTGGAAACTACCGTCCACGTTGTCCACGTCCACGACCGTCAGTTGCTCGCCGGGCACGTGGTAGGCCGTGGTGACCAACGGCACGCCCTGGTGCAATAGTGTCACAATGTGGCGGTCGTCTTGTTCGGTGCTGGGACGGGCAAAGAGGATGCCGTCTACCTGCCGTTCGGTCAACAGCCTCAGGTAGGTGGGTTCGTCGTCTGGGTTCCGTTCGGTGCTGCACAGCATGAAAAAGTAGCCGTGCTTGCGGGCCTCAATCTCGGCTCCGACGATGACCTGGGTGAAGAAGTAATCGCTAAAGTCGGCCGTGATCAGCCCGAGCGTGTAGGTGCGCTTGGAGACCAAGCCACGGGCGATGGCGCTGGGTTGATAGCCCAGTTCTTCGATCACCTGCCAGACGCGGCGGCGAGTTTCGTCGGCTACGTCGGGCCGGTGGTTGATGACGCGGGATACCGTCTGGTAGGAGACGCCGGCGGCGGCAGCAACGTCTCGGATGGTGCTCTTGTTCATCGTTTGCTATCTCGTCGTGACTGTGACCGCTCCCGTGACCGTTCCTGTGACCGGTCACAATATACCACAAAACAGGAGGTTTGTCAAGCACTTCGCAAGGGCTGGACCTGTCCTGTGGTACAGGTCCGGTCTGTACTGTAGAGCGTTGAAGACTATCGCTTTATGTGGTAAACTTGGCATAGGTGAAAGTATGAGTGTCCGTAGAAGCAGGAGGCTGGCAGAGCGCTTGTGGTTGTTGGCTACCCTGGCCGTGTTGGCGTTGACCGTCGGGGCGGGTATGGTTGTGCTGGGGAGTGCCTATGACGGAGTCAGTTGGGACCCCACCGGCCGGGTTCTTGGAGTGAACGCGGGCGGGCCAGCCGAGCGAGCCGGACTGCGGGCTGACGACGTGGTGCTGTCGGTGGATGGCTGTTCACCGACGAGGTGGAAGCCCTGCGAGCGGTGGCTCTACCGGCCCGGTGAGGTCCTCTATATCGTGTTCCAGCGTGGGGAGCGCGTGTACACGACGGCTGTGACGGTCACGTTGTCCCCGGCGGCCAGGCGAATGGAATACCTGCCCGGCCTGTTGGTGGCGCTGGTTTCCTGCCTTCTGTCGTTGATTGTGTTGCTGAACCGTCCGGAAACGACCGAGACGCGCTTATTTTACGCGATGGGACACCTGGGAGCGGCTGCCCTGGCAGTGAATACGCTGTCCGGCAGGCTCCTGCTCGCATCGAGGGCATACAACGCATTTTTCAGTCTACTGTCACCGGTGCTGGTTCATTTCCATGCTGTCTTCCCCAAACAGCAACGCTGGCTGACCGGGAGGCGCTGGTTGCTGGTGATGCTCTACGGCACAGGGCTGGCATTGGGAGCCGTATGGCCTTTGCATCCGGTCGTACATAACTTGTGGATGCTCCTGGGCTTCGTCGCTGCGATCGGGCTGATGGTCACTGCATACGTGACCCCTGCTTCTCTCTATGATCGCCAGCGTATCCGGCTGGTTGTTTTTGGCACGCTGCTGGGTTTCGGGCCCATCGCGCTGCTCACCGTCGCGCCGGCGGCCTTTTTCCGGGTGCAGTGGGTACCCCTGAAGTTCTCCGTTGCACCGTTGCTCGTCATCCCGGTCTCCTACGCCATCGCCACAATGGACAATTAACAATGACACAATGAACAACTGGTGCTCGCGGTCAGTGGTTGTTCATTGATCCATTGATTCATTGTTCATTTTCTTCGGGATGTATGACTATCGGGGGTTGGTCGAGGAGGTAGGCCAGGCGCTGGCCTGCACGCTGGACCTGGAGACGCTGGCCGAAGTGCTGGTGCGTCAGGTGCCCCGCGCCATGCACATGCCGGGGGCAGCACTGTGGCTGGAACGAGATGGGAAGATGGAACTCGCCGGCACTTCCGTAGGGGCAATCCTTGCGGTTGCCCCACAAACGCATTGGGCACCAGGGGGTCAGGTGGCCGAACCAGGACAGGTGCGGATGGCGCACGACCATGCAGCGGTGCCCCTGGTTGTGGAGGGCCAGGTCGTTGGTGTCTGGGCGCTGGCCGCGCGGCCGGGCGGGGAGTGGGGGCCGGAAGACGAGCGTATTCTGACGGCACTCGGTCGCCAGGCAGCGCTGGCGGCGCAGAACGTGCGATTGGTGGTCGCATTGCGCTCCAAGGTGGCCGAGGTGGAAGAGATGCACCGGCGGCTGCTGGCGGCCCGCGAGGAGGAACGGGCCGACCTGGCACGGGAGTTGCACGACGGGACGATCCAGGACCTGATCGGGCTGCGCTACCGGCTGGAGGCGTGCGGAGGAGCAGGGGAGCAGGGGAGCGGGGGAGAGGCGTACGCCGAGGCGGGGCTGCTGGTTGACGAACTGCGGCGGTTGTGCAGCGCCTTGCGCCCATCGGCGCTCGACCAGTTGGGGCTGGCAGCAGCGCTGCGGGCGCTGGCACGGGAGGTGACGGCGCAAGGGTTGCCGGTGGAAGTATACCTGGAGGACATAGCGTTGCCCGACAAGGTGGCCATCGGCCTGTATCGCATCTGCCAGGAAGCGCTGTCCAACGCCTTGTATCACGCCGGGGCCTCACGGGCCGTCGTGATGCTGACCTGCGAGGAGGATGGATTAGTACTGGCAGTCGCCGACGACGGGCGTGGCTTCGACCATCGCAAACACTTTCACTTCTCGTTCCAGGCGTCCCCCCAATGCTTCTGCTGCTACGTCCAGGTCGTAATCCTTTTGCAGTCCCAGCCAGAATTGAGGAGATGTGCCAAAGTAGCGTGCCAGCCGCAGGGCGGTGTCAGCGGTAATGCTGCGCTTTCCTAGCACGATCTCGTTAATACGGCGGGGATGCACACCGATATCCAGCGCCAGGCGATTCTGGCTCAGCTCCATTGGCTTCAGGAACTCTTCCAATAACACTTCCCCTGGATGGCCTGGTCGCAATTTCCTCTCGTCCATAGTCTATCTCCTAGTGATAATCTGTGATCTCTACGTTGTAGACATTGCCATCCTGCCACTCAAAACAGATGCGCCATTGATCGTTGATGCTGGCGCGCGAAGATTTTCTCTGTTTCGGCGCTCTTGAAGGACTTGATCACGGAGGTGATTATATAACGCGGGGCGCTAAACGTCAAGCGCTATAGTAGGTGGGCAGTCATATACGCAGCAATTCCTCCAGCGGCGAATCCTCGATCTCGAGCGGCAGTTCGACCCGCCCGTGGCGGCGGCTCGACTCGTACGTGGCGAAGATGAGTTCCGTCGCGCGCAATGCCCGGCGTCCCGACAGTTCCGGCTCCCGCCCGGCCTTCAGCGCGTCAATCAGGTCCAGCACGCCCAACTTGACGGCGTCCGCTTCTTCCGTCTCGATCGGCTGCCACTCGCGCTGGCCCTTGCCCCACACGCGCAACTGGGGACGGCGCGTCATATCAATCTCAATCGTGCCCTCGTCGCCGAACAGGCGGTTGTAGCCCTCCCAGTGCTCGGTGTGGCCGGTCAGCAAGAGGCCCGTCACGCCGTTCTGGTACTTGAAGTAACTGAGGCCCTGCTCCTCCAACCACACGCCGAAAACCGTGTGGCTGCCGCGCGGCTCGACCTGGCCGATCACCCATTCGACCGGCGTCTCGTCGTTGTAGAAGAACAGCATGTCGAACCAGTGCGTGCCCCAGTCGAGCAGGTCGGGGCAGCCCGCCTCCATGCGGCGCAACTGCCCGATCGCGCCCGACTTGAGCAGTTCTTTGGCCTTGCGATACTCGGTGTCGAAGCGGCGCTGGTGGTTGAAAGTGAGTTGGACGCCGCGCGCTTCGCAGGCCTGCACCATGCGTTTGGCTTCGCTGTAAGTGGGGGCCATGGGCTTTTCGCAGTGGATGGCCTTGACGCCCGCCTGTGCTGCGGCGATGACCATCTCGGCGTGCAGGTGGGGCCACGTGCAGATGCTGACGATGTCGAGCCGCTCGTGAGCCAGCATCTCGCGGTAGTCCTGGTAGATGCGCTCGCCGCCATGCGCGGCCTGGAAGGCGCGCGCGTTGTCGAGGTTGACGTCGGCCAGCGCGACGATGGCCGTGTCGGGCGAGGCCCGGTAGCCGCGCGCGTGGTCGTGCGCCATGCCGAAGCCGGTCGCCCCGGGCTCGCCCCGTGGGCGTCCGCAGCCGATGAAGCCGACGCGGAAGGGGAGCATAGTAGTATTTCTCCTGTGCAAAGGTTTGGGTGTGTTACGTGTTGCGTGTTGCGTGTTACGTGTTGCGTGGTCCGTAGGGACCATTACGGAACACGAAACACGAGACACGAAATACGAGACACGTACTACAGACCGAGCGTCTTCAGGTAGGCGCGGCTGATTGTGATGCTTTCGAGTGCTGACGGCTTCTGCGTCACGTCGGTTTCGACGATGAGCCAGCCGGCGAAGCCGGCGGTGCGCAGGACGTCGAACAGCACCGGAAAGTCCACGCAGCCCTCGCCCAGTTCGGCAAACAGGCCGTTGTGGGCGAACGTGTCATAGTCCCAGCCTCCCGCGACGCCGCGCTGCAGAACCGCCGCGTGGACGTCTTTGACGTGGAGCGTCTGGATGCGGTCGGCGTAGCGGCGGCAAAAGTCCACCGTGTCCACGCCGGCCCAGGCCAGGTGACCGGTATCGGGGCCGAGGAAGATCAGGGCCGGGTCCACGAGTGACAAGAGGCGCTCGATTTCTTCTCCTGTCTCGATCACGCTGCCGACGTGGTTGTGAAAGCAACTCTTGACGCCTTCTTTCAACGTGATCTCGCCGACCCGGTCCAACGTGTCGGCGAACTGCTGCCATTCTGCCTCCGAGAGGCTATCCTCCGGGCCGACGTGCCCGGCGACCTGCTTGCGGTGTTTGCCGCTGGCGGCGACGTAGCCCTCGAAGCCGCCCGCCGCGACGTACAGTTCGGTGCAGCCGACGTCGTGCATAAAGCGGGCCATCCGCCGGGCGCCGTCGAGAATCTGGTCGCGTCCGTCGGCGCGCCAGAAGTCGGCGCCGAAGTAGCCGGGCGCGGGTTTCAGGCCGTACTTTGCGTACAGTGCGACGGTGGCTTCGGCGGAGCGCTCTTTGGCCGGGTGGGCGGGCGCGCCGGCGTAGCCGGCCTGGGCGATTTCCGCCAGGATCTGTTCTTCGGGCGTGCCATGGGGCCAGGTGACCTGGCCACAGCCAACCAGGATCTCTGCCATGTACAACCTCCTCGTTCTTACGTCACTCTGAGCGAAGTCGAAGGAAAACAACGGATTGAGAAAGGAACGGAAAGGAACAGGTCGAAGGGCACGTCACCCTGAGCGAAGTCGAAGGAAAACAACGGATTGAGAAAGGAACGGAAAGGAACAGGTCGAAGGGCACGTCACCCTGAGCGAAGTCGAAGGGTCTCTGGACCACGCGGAGCGAGATTCCTCGCTTGCGCTCGGAATGACGGTTATGGTTGTCGGAATGACGGTTATGGTTGTCGGAATGACGGTTACGGTTGAATGGTGATCTCCTGTACGCCTTCGTGCAGTGCGACCGTCTGTCCGGCGTAGCGGAGCGTGCCGGTGAGGCCCGATGGCAGGCTGATCTGGCCGCGCAGCGCGCCATCTGCGACGCGGAACTCGACGGCGATTTCGCCGCCCGCCGGGTGCACCAGCCGCCCGCTCGCGCAGGTGAGTGGCCCCAGTTGCGGCGCGATCTCGACGCTGCGGAAGCCGAGGCTCCCCGGGCGGAGGCCCAGGATCGTCGCAAAGTAGTGGTAGAGCGGGTGGGAGCCCCAGGCGTGGCAATCGGAGCGGCTCGGCTCGGGCGCCTCGACCGGCGTCTTGAAACCCTGCTCCACGAGTTCGAACCACAGCGACATGCGCGCCAGCAGCGCGTCTACGCGGCCCAGTTCGCGGTACGTCTCGAACAGGTAATGGCTAAAGTAGATCGTCGTGCGCTCCAGGCCGGGCTCGCGCAGGAGACCATCGGCGACGCGCGCCGCGCACGCCGGATCGAGTTGGCCGCTGAGGAGCGCCATGCATTGCGTGTGCTCGGAAAAGTGCTGCCGGGCGCGGTCGTCGGCCAGCAAGCCACGATCTTCGTCCCAGAACACGGCCGTGGCGCGCACGGCCAGGTCGGAGGCCAGGCGGCGGGCGCGCGCGGCCAGTTCGGGCTCGCCCAGGCGGGACTCCAGGTCGGCGACGAGCGTCAGGACGTAGACGTACTGCCAGTTCAACAGGCCGCTCACGCCGGACGCACCCTCGGGCGGGACACCGGCGTCGTCGCTCCAGGCCGGCACCCAGTCCATCACGTTCCAGCCCGGGGGGGAATGGAGCAGCCCGTCCGCGCCGACGAAGCGCCGGTAGCCCTCGATCGTCGCACGCACGCCGGGCATGAGGCGTTCGACGAAGGCGGGGTCGTCGCGCCACAGCGCATAGTCGCGCACCATCGCCACCCACCACAGCGAGAACGGCGCAATGATCTGCATCACGCGGCTGGGGTAGCGGGACTGGGTCAGGCCCGAGGGCAGGCGCGAAGCGTCGAACGTGCGCAGCGCCTTGCGCGGCAGCCGGTCGTCGCGCGTCATACAATAGGTGGTGAGGATTTCCAGGCGCGTGTCGCCCGCGTACATCAGTTCTTCGTAATAGGGACAGTCAAAGTACGTCTCGTTCGCGCACATCTGCATGCCGCGCACGAGGAGCGGCTGGATGCGGCTCAGGCGCGGGTCGCTCGACTCGAAACGGCTCTCCATCTCCAGCGGGTAGCGCGTCTCGCGCAGCGTGAAGCGCTCGAGCGTCAACGGTTCGTCGGCGGTCTCGACGTAGAGTTCGACGTAGCGGCCAGCCTCCCACCACAGCGTGTCGAACTTGCGCTGGTGGCCGCCGTCAGGGAGGAACGTGTCGCCGAGGCCGAGGAAGTACTTGCCCTCGACCTCGTCGCGGTTGCCCTTGTCCCCAGGCCACGGGTCGGGCGCGTGGTACAGCGCTTCGGCCCACAGCACGCGGATGGTAGAGCCCGCGCCACCGGAGGTGACGAGTTCCGGGTAGGCGCAGTAGTAGTTTTCCAGGTCAACCAGGACGCGGCGGCGGGTGTGGGGCGGGACGGTGACCGGTCCGCGGCCTTGAATCAAATCCGACCAGCCGGGTTCATCCGCGAGGTGATCCTGGATCCGCACCGGGATTGGGCGGGTGTCGGCGGAGTCCACCTCGGCCACGAGCCGGACGATTCGTGCCGTCTGCGGCTGGTCCAGCATCGGTGGCAGCGTGGCGGGATGGAGCAGGTGCTGGGCGTGCAGTTCCCAGTCCATGTGGCGGCCCACGCCGGGCTTGAGCACCTGCGCTGGTTGCCACCCATGCCCATCGCCGCGCTCGAAGCCCCAGGGAAATTTGCGCCCGTCCATGCGGAGCGTCGCGCTTTTCCAGTAGGCGGGGGCGGGGGAGATGAACTCGTAGCCGTCCAGCCGTTTGGCCTCCCAGGGGGCAACGCCGGTGCCCAGTGCGCCGATCCACTCGCCTTCCGGTGCGAGGAGGAAGCCGGGATGGACGCTCATCTGGGCGTCGGGGGCCAGTTCGCCGAGCGACCAGACGCGCGCGACGAGCACGTGCTCGCCGGCCGCAAGCGAGAGGTCGTAGGTCTCGTAGAACCACAGGTCGGGCGCGCCGCGCTCGGGGCCGCGCCCGACGCGCGCGCCGTCGAGGAACAGTTCGTAGCGCTCGTCGGCGGTGACGTGGACGCGGACGGTGGCGTCCCGGCCGAGCGCGAAGCGCAGGCGGTAGGCGGTGACGAAGGGCGGGTTGCCCACATCGGGGCAAGCGATCCAGGCGCAGGGCCACAGGCCCTGTGCGCGCCAGGGCCTGGTGAGGTTGTGGTCAAGGAATGGGTCGTGGGTGATGAGTGTGCGCAAGTCAGGCCGCCGTCGTTATGAGTGGTTCCAGGTCAACGAGCCTCGCGCTCCCGTCTTTGAAGGTCAACAACAGCATGTATCCAGATACGCACGTGAAGCGGCCCACGGGCTGCCGCTCGCGCCCCAGCAGTGTGAACCGCAAGTAGTTGCCGGCGCGCTCACTGGCGAAGTGGCCGGGGAATTGTTCGCAGCGCGAGCGCTGCGTGCGCAGCCACACGTGGCCGACCTCGATGGGGCCGGTTTCCTGGAGCGCCACGTGGCCCATGTGCCAGCAGGTGCCAGTGGTCCTGTCCACGATGTCGGCCGAGGCGTCGGTGTGGACGGTCACTTTCAGGTGATCGTTCTCGGATTGCCACAAAGGCGGGATGTCGTTCATTGCCATTCCATAAGAAAAATAAAATCCGTGTTAATCCGTGTTAATCCGCGTCCAAAAATCTTTACCGGAGGCCGCGGATGCGGATGCCTTTCATCAGGTATTCGCGGCAGATGATGAACATGACAAAGATCGGCAACGTCTGGAGCAGCCCCAGCACCATCAGGCCGTTCCACGATAGCCCCGCTTCCAGCATCTTTCTCAATTGGGGGTTGGTGGCGATCGCGCTGGCGGTTTCGGCGTTGGTGGCGCTCGATTGCGTGAAGGCCTGGACTAACTTGGCGATCACGACCGTCACCGGCAGTTGTTTGGGGTCTTGCAGGACGATCAGCGGCCACAGGTAACTCTCCCACACGCCGCCAAATTGCAGCCAGGCGCACACGGCAAACACGGGAACGCTCATGGGAAAGACGATGCGGCGGAAGATGTTGAACTCGGAGCCGCCGTCCACGCGCGCGGCCTGGATGATCGAATCGGGGATGGTGTCGAAGAACCCTTTGAACATCAGGAAGTTGAACGCGCTGAAGACGCCGGGGATGATGACGGCCCAGGGCGTGTTCCAGATGCGGATGTACGGGAACGGCCGGTCGGTGCCGGGGATGTTCGGGGCGACCGGCAGCGGGAAGGGAAAGTTGCGGGTCAGCAGGAACGATGGGATCAGCGTCACCACGCCCGGGATCATCATCGTGCCGATGAAGAACAGGAAGGCCCAGCGCGCCCTGGGCCCGCGCAGCAATTTGCTGGTGGCATACGCTGCCAGCGAGGTGATCGGCAGGGAGAGCGCCAGCGTCATGAACGTCATGAACAGCGAATTGCGAAAATAGACGGAAAACGGGTGGTCCAACAACGTCGCGGCAGCGCCGAACTGGCCAGTGGTGAGGTCTTTGGAGACGATGGCTCCCACCAATCGCCAGGCGACCGTCGTCGGCTCTCTGGGCCAGAAGACCGGGGTGGGCGACAGCGTCTCTGCCGCCGAGGTGAACGACAGGACGATCATGTAGTAGAACGGGAAGAGGTGCAGGAGTAGCCCGAGGCACAGGAAGAGCGTGACGGCCCACCAGGAGATGCGGAGATGGAATTGCTTGCGGCCGACCTTGGGGAAGAGTGACATGGTGCTACCTCCGATCCATTATGCGTCCGGGTCTTCTTTGAAGAGGGTGCGATAGACGATCGTGATGGTCATGATGACGACGAACAACATGACCGCCATCGCCGTGGCGTCGCCCAAGCGCAGGCTGCTCCACAGCGGCTGGTAGATGTACATCACGGCCATGCGCGCCGCGCCACCCGGCTGGCCCTCTGGGCCGGTCATGATCTGCGGCCACGAGAATTCCTGCAGCGAGCCGATGATAGCAAAGGTCATCATCATCGTGATGATGGGGCGCAGGCGCGGCAGCGAGATGGTCCAGATTTTGCGCCAGAAACTGGCTCCTTCGATCTCGGCCGCTTCGTAGTAGGAGGTGGGGATGCTCTGCAGCCCGGCCATGTAGATCAGCCCCGGGCCGAAGAACAGGAGGCCGGGGAAGATCAACCAGAACAAGACCATGCGGGCATCGTTCAGAAAGCCCTGCCTGGCAAGCCCCAGGTGCGTGAAAATGTACTGGGATAACCCATAGTCCCGGTTGTACATATAGCGCCAGAGGATCGTACTGGCAATGCCGCTGAGGGGCAGGAACCACAAGAGCATCATCCAGCGCATCACGTGTTTGGGCATTTCCATCAGCAAAATCGCGACGATAATGGGGATGACGAAGGTGAGCAGGATGGAAAGGCCGGCGTAGGTGAAGGTCACCCGGAAGGCCTTGACCATGAGCGGATCGTGCCACAACCGAAGGTAGTTTTCCAGGCCGACGAACGCAGGCGGCTTCATCAGGCGGGCGTTCGTGAAACTCAGGTAGAACGCGACAAAGATCGGATACCACCCCCACAGCAGTTGGAACAGGAACGCCGGCAGAAGGAACAGGATCATCTCGACGCGACTGCGGCGGCTGAGCCGTTCCGGGGCAGCCGCGCCGGGCGGCGCCGTGGCGAGTGCGGGTGCGCCTGGAATCGGAGGCTGGTTTTGTGCCATAGTGCTCCTCGAACGGGTGAGGGGGGGGTATGCAGTGGCAAAAGCCGCTGCATACCCCAGGTGGCTCGGTCGGAGACCGGCCACAGCAAGACCGGCCACAGCAGGTCTAGCCGATGTTGGGCAGGACACTGCCTTCGTAGAACGGCTTGAAGCGGTTCTCGTAAAAGTCGGGATAGTTGGTCTTGAGATACTCGTCCAGCGCGGTGTAGTACTTTTGCACGCCGGCCTTAAAGTCCTCTGCGCTGACGCTGGACGCAAAGCCCTCGACCTGTGCCTTCCAGTCGTCTTCACCCTGCTTGAGCATCGTGGGGATGTCGAGTGTGGACGGATCGGTGACCATGAGGTTCAGTTGGTCGTCAATCGCCTGGTTGCTCGGCGAGGGGTTCTGCTCGGCCGGCAGATACTCGTCCCGGCTGGGCTCGACGGGCAGTGCGCCGACCTCGTACCAGCGGTCCACGATCTCCTGGCCCCAGGCATCCGCCGCCGTGCCGGGGACGCCCTCGTAGCCGGTGCGGCCATCCATGTAGAGGAAGGCACTGAACACGGCGCGCGGGTCGGGTGTGATGTCGTAGATGCCCTTCTTGGTCATGTCGAGGCCCTTGTCGAAGAACATCCAGTCCACCAGGCCCACCGCCTTGTCGTGCACTTCGGCGGATTGGTTCGGGCTGAAGGAGACAGGGCCCCACAGCCTCACGCCGCTGCCCAGCAGGTAACCGTCGCCCAGCGGCAGCGTGGCCACGCCGAACATGTCGGAGTAGGCCTTGCCCTCGCGGTCGGCCATGGCCGACAGGCTGGTCGGCTCGGTCGGCCGTCCGAACATGGACCAGAAGTTGAAGCGGCCCATGGCGATCTGGCCGGCGTGGAAGAGTTTAAAGTACTCCTCGTCACCGCCGCCCAGCGCCACGTCGCTGTAGATGCTCTTGTCCACGAAGAGCATTTCGCGGTACTGCTCGATCAGTTCCACCCAGCGGGGATCGCTGGTGAGATCGCGCGTCCAGTGCCAGGGTTGAGCGGGCACAGGTGTCTCGGTCAGGAGGTCCCAACCGTGCTGCGCGCAGTAGTAGGGCAGGAACCAGGTCGCGAAGCCAGCGCCATACCGGCCATCCGCCTCAGAGGTCAACCCCTTCAGCACTTCACGCGCTTCGTCCCAGGTCCAGTTGACCTCCGGTTCCTTGAGGCCGAGTTCGTTGATCAGGTCCTTGCGGTAGATCAGCGTGCCTGCGTCGGGGGAGTACTCGTTGAGCGGATAGCAGAAGTACTTGCCGTCCACCTGGCTGTTTACGCTCCAGGTCTTCCACAGGTGCGGCAGGCAGCGCTCTTCGAGTTTATACTTGGCGATGATGGGCGTGATGTCGGCCAGCATGCCCTGGACGAACGCATTGACCGCGTTTTCACGGCCCCAGCCACCGCCGACGCATGGCCCGAAGAGGTAGGTGCAGTCGGTGCCACCGGCCACCTGGGCCATGATGCCCTCCGTGTTCCAGATGTCGACCTCGACCTTCTCCAGTTTCGTACCCGGGTTCTGGTCGAGCCAGGCCTGTACCGCGGCGGCGTAGGCTTCGTTGGTGGGATCGGCCTCGATGTCCTCGGGCTTCTTGACGTCTACCGGCCAGCCGCTCGTGGTGATGGTCACCTCGACGACCGGTACCTCGGTCGGCTCAGGGGGAGTCGTGGGGACGGGGGTTGCCTGGGGGGCCGTCGTCGGAGCGGCGGGGGCCTCGGTGGGGGTCGCAGGAGGGCGGCAGCCGCCCAGCGTGGCCGCACCGATACCCAGTGCCGCGACCTTGAGAAAATCGCGACGGGAGATATACTTGCCTGTCATTTGACTTCCTCCTCCTTACACTTGTGTGGCTTGGATCATAGTCGTGCGCTTGACCCCGTGCCGGGGTCTTTGGAACCTGCTTGCTGCGCGATTGGCCGTATCAGCATCCCCCCTTTCCCTTTCAGGCTTCCGAAGTCTCGGCTCACCAACTCGAGCGCGACGAGGTGAAGGTGAAGTCGTAGCGGTCGCTGCGCCAGACCGACTGCAGAAACTCAATTGGACTGCCCGTCGGCAGATAGGTGATCTGTTCCCTGTAGATGACCGGGCTGCCGGCCGGGACGCGCAGGTACCTGGCCTCCAGCAGGGTCACCAGGCGCGCCCGCAGGACGACGTGGGCCGACCAGAACTTTAACCCATACCGTTCGTCGAGCAGGTGGGTCAACGACGAGGTGAGATCCTGCTGCAGCAGGCCCGGGCACATTTTGGCCGGCAGGTAGGACCATTGGAGACAGACCGGCTCATCGTTGCCCAGGCGCAGCCGGCATACCTCGTAGAGCTGATCGCCCTCCTCGAGTTCGAGCGCTTCGGTGATCGGCGAGTGCGTGTCGATCTGGTTGAGCGAGATTACCTGGGTGCCGGGCTTCCAGCCCCGGCGCAGCATTTCGTCGGTGGTGGGGATCAGCGAGGTCAACTCGTACAGGGCGCGGCGCTTGGCGACGAACGTGCCCTTGCCCTTGGCCTTGTAGATCAGTCCCTCGCGCTCGAGCAGCGCCAGCGCCTGGCGTACGGTGGCCCGGCTGATCTGGTGGGTCTTGGCCAGTTCGTTCTCAGACGGCAGCAGAACCTGCTCTCCATTGTTGGAGCTGTTCTTGATCAACTGGCGCAGGGAATCGGCCAGTTGGTAGTAGTATGGAACGCGGCTTTGCTTGTTGATCACAGCCACGGTTCACGGCCCTGTCTGTACGCGGTGCCAGGATGTACGCTTGTCTGCTTGTGCAGACAAGTATTATTATACGCGAAGATGGGGGAAAAGTCAATCGCGACCTGCAACTAGCCTCGGTTGGGTTGGTTGCGGAAACCCCTGATCCACATCCCACCCAAGGGCCAGAGCAGAGAAAAAGTCCTGGAGGCGATGAAGGCCCTCCGCCAGCAGGACGTGCAATGGCGGCAGGGCCGCGTCTTCAGCCTGGTCTACCACGTGGACGACGAACTGACTGCCCTGCTCAAAGATGCCTACACGCTCTTCTTTTCCGAGAATGCGCTCAACCCCACCGTCTTCCCCAGCCTGCGCAAAATGGAGACCGAGGTCGTCGCCATGACCGCGTCGCTCCTGGGTGGCGACGAGCGCACCGTGGGCAACATGACCTCCGGCGGCACCGAAAGCCTGCTGATGGCCATCCTGACGGCCAGGGATTTGCCATTGTTCATTGGCTCATTGTTCATTGTTCATTGTTTCTACGGCACACCCGGCGTTCGAGAAGGCCGCCCACTACTTTGGCGTCAGGCCGGTGCACGTCCCTGTGGGGCCAGACTTGCGCGCCGACGTGGAGCGGATGCGGGCAGCCATCACGCCGTGTACCGTCCTGCTGGTCGGCTCGGCGCCTTCCTACCCGCACGGCGTGGTGGACCCTATCGCCGAAATCGCGCAGATGGCGCAGGAACACGGCCTCCTGTGCCACGTGGATGCCTGCGTCGGCGGGTTCGAACTGCCCTTCCTGCGCCGCCTGGGCTACCCGGTGCCGGATTTCGACTTCCAGGTGCCCGGCGTGACCTCCATGTCCGCCGACCTGCAAAGTACGGCTACGCGGCCAAAGGGGCTTCGGTCGTCCTGTATCGTGATAGTATCCTGCGCCGCCACCAGTTCTTTGCCTACACCGACTGGCCGGGGGGCGTCTACGCTTCGGCCACGCTGGCCGGCACGCGCCCCGGCGGGCCGATCGCCGCCGCCTGGGCCGTCCTGCACTACCTGGGCGAGGAAGGCTACCTGGCGCTGGCCGAGCGGGTGATGAACACGGCGCTCAAACTGCGCGTAGGGATCGCCGCGCTGCCGGGACTGAAGATCCTGGGCGATCCACTCATGAGCATCATGGCGATCGGCTCGGACCGGCTGAACGTCTACCTTTATCCGCAAGATGACCGGCGCCCTGGCGATCTTCCTGGCCTTGCAGGTGCTGGGCTGGTTCGGCTACCGCACGCCGCCCGCCGGCGCGCTACAGTTCAGCCAATCGCCGGCCGCGGTGACGGCGATCCGCACGTTGACCGGGCCGGTGGGGGCGTTCCTGTTGGTGAGCGCCATCGTCGCCGCCTGGTTCTACCCGCTGACCCGCGAGCGGCACGCCCGCATCCGGCGGCTGTTGGCCCGCCGCCGCGAGCGGCTAACGCATCTATAGATTGGCAGTTCAAACTGGTCATCTGGCTCGGTTCATTATCTTCGGTTCATTCGTTACTGCCAAGCGCGACCCAGGAGATGTTGACATTTTTCTCCTGATGGAAGACTCGTTTGATGCCGGCCAACCCTCTGGTGAAGCGGCGCTCATTTTTGATCATTCGGCAGCCCAGAACTACGAGGGAGCCAGCATCTTCTGGGTGCGGCGAATGATCAAGAACTCCAGGTGACCCTGGAACGAATCGAGTGCTTTCAGCGACAGGTAACCCGTCTGCGGCAAGTGGAAGCTAATCCTGTGAATTATCGGCTATCGGTAGGCGGCTATCTGGCTGAACTGGATCGAATGTACTTAGAGGTCCGAGATTATCTGTGGATACACCCCACCGAACTCCGAGCGCCCTTCCAAGAGATAGTCAGCACCGCTGTATCTGCTTGACCTCCTGGTATCATAAGTTCATCCAGGGACTACCGCCACCAGAACAGCAAATAGCAGCATCCGTAGGCCCATCACGACGAGCAGCACCAGGACGACCTTGCGGAACAGTTCTGGGTCCAGGCGCTGGTCGAGTTTGCTCCCGACGAAGAGGCCGAGCGCGAGCGCAGGCAGGGCGATCAGGTAATCGCGCAGGACGGGCGGAGCCAGGTTGCGGCTCAAGGCGTGCCCGGCGACCACCAGCAGGTCGTTGACCAGAAAAAAGCCCTGCAAGTTGCCCTTGAACTCGGCGGGGGGCCAGCGCCGGCAGTTTCCGTAGATGACGACCGGGGGGCCGGAGGTATTATAAGCCCCGCCAAGCACGCCGGCCAGGAAGCCAAAGCCGTAGGCCCAGGCCGGATGCTTCAGCCTGGGCGGTGGGGCAGGCTTTCCAGCCTGCCCTGGGCGTGGGGCAGGCTTTCCAGCCTGTCTTGGGCGTGGGGCAGGCTTTCCAGCCTGTCTTGGGCGTGGGGCAGGCTTTCCAGCCTGTCTTGGGCGTGGGGCAGGCTTTCCAGCCTGTCTTGGGCGCTGGGGGTTGAGCAGCGCGTACAGCGCGTACCCGGCGATCACCAGGCCGAGGATGGCCAGGACGAGGCGCTCTTCGACCTGGCGCAGCGCAAAAATCCCCAGCGGCACGCCCAGGAGCATGGCCAGCACGAGCCGCCAGACGGCGCGCAGGTTGAAGGCATGCCGGTAGCGGGCCAGCAGCACGCCTTCGATCGTCCCGGCCATCAACGCGACCAGCGGCGCGGCGACGCGGATGCCGAGCAGGCCGGGGAGCACGGCCATGGCGACGAGCGCCGAGCCAAAGCCGGTCAGGCCTTGCGTGAATGCGGCGAGAAAGGCGACGAGGACAAGCAAGAACTGTGTGTTCTCCTAGGCCATAACCACTTCGGGATAGGAGAAGACAGGTACCTGCAAGATGCGTACGGGCTCCGGTCGACGTAGTACGGCCTTTTCCATCGCCTTGACAACTTTGGCGTCGAAATACTTTTCCCCACACTGACGGCACACGCGCGCCGGGACGTCCTCGAAGACGAACAGCTTGCCCTCCCAGCGGTACTCGTACTGTACTCTTCGCTCTTCCAATTCACCGCCACAAAAGCTACACGGCATCATGATCTTCTACTCCTGCGCATCCTGGGGTCAATCCACTTGGGTGGCAAAGGGATATACACGGTCTCACACTCTGTCTCGGCCAGCCGGAGGAACGGATTCCCGATAGCAGTCAATTACCACTCGAACTCTCCACGAGTCGTTGAGCCTCGCCCAGGGCCTCTGCGGGGGTGGCCTCCTCGTTGACGACTCTGGCGACTGCCTCGGCGAATACTTGCATGGCGTCTTCAAACTCGCCAAACGCCTGCGGGTTGATCAGAATCGCGTTCTCCATGGACGCCCGGGCCGTGCGGGCGACCTCTGCGCCCGCCAGTTGCTCGTACGCTTTCGATTCCGCGAGCGATCGGCGCGCCGGCATCAGGCGATACGCGGCGTTCGAGGGCATCTGCCGGGTAAGAAATGTGATCCACTCCCAACACGCGTCGGGGTAGGCAGTCTGAGAGTAGATAGCGTACCCTTCGACGTCGGCCTGCGTGACCAGTTGTGCATCCTGTGGCAAGGGGGCCACCCCCCAGTTGATGAACCACTCCACTGACCATGCCATGCCCCCGCGCTCTGAGAGGCCGCCGAACCACATGCCCACCTGCCCCTTGCGCATCCCGTCGTAAAACGCGTACTGGCTGCCACCGAAGGCGCTGCGCGCCTCCTTGGGTGTCGGGGCGACGTCGTATTCGTGGTACAGGTCGGCGTACCACTGCAACGCCTCGACGGTTAACGGATCGTCGAACGTGGTGCCGGTGGGGGCCTGCATGCTATCGAACAGCCGTCCGCCGTGAAGGTAGACGAACAGCGCAGCGTCAAAGTACGACGGTTGGGTCGTCCTGCCGCTCGTCACGTAGCCGAAGATACCGGCATCGGGGTCGCTGATCTCGACGGCCCTGCTCAGAAAGTCGTCCCGCGTCCACCCGACGTCAGGATACGGAAGATTGTGCTGGTCGAACAAGTCACGATTGTAGAAGGTCACCAGCATATCCAGCCCGGCCGGAATCGCCCACGTCCTGCCCTCGAGGGTGAGGAGTTCGAACGTACCGGGGTAAAAATCGGACAGATCGAGGGATTCGTCCTGCTCGATGAACGGGTCAAGGTCCAGGATGGCTCCCTCGGCCTGCAGTTCGCCCAAGGTCCAGGGAGCGACGACGAGCACATCCACGTCGCCAGCGCTGAGATCGTCCGGCGAGTCATCGTGCATGGCACGCAATTCGACCACGACGTGGGGATACTGCTCGTTGAACTTTTGGACCAATTCCGTGTAATACTCTTCGTCAACGTCGGGACAGGCGAAAGTGATCGTGGCCGGTTCGACAGGCGGCGCGGGTTCGGCGCAACCGGCCAGCGGAATGGCCACCAGGCAGGCGATTGCGCACGTCATTACCAGGCGCTTTATATCTGGGTGTAGGCTATTGAAAGCCATTGTGTCCCCCTTTCATTGAGCAGTAATCCAGTCTCATCCCACACTTACCTCTTCAGCAACCGCTCCACTTCCTCGATCAGCACGGGGAGATTGGGGCGCGTGAAGGAGAGACGGGGAGCAGGAACGCGGCGATGTTTAATGTCAGGAGGAACATGTTTGTGATGCGGGTCGGTAGCCGCCAGGGAGGGATCGTTGGGGTGAGACTGGGAGTCGTACCAGTACAGTCGTTCGTCACCTTGCCAGACCACGTAACCGTACTGGAGAATCTCCAGCCGCCCGGCATCAAAGTCTACCAGTTCGGCCACGTCCAGGCGGATGTCATTGGGAAAGATCATTGTCCCAACCACCTGTCCGGCAGCCGGCCCGGTACGTACAACTCGTAGGGTCGAGGAAAGAATCGAGGGGAACGTGTTGCTCAGGTTGTAGACGAATACTTCGTAGTCGGCAATGGTGGCAGGCATCATCCAGCGGCCCCCACGGGCAGTGATTCACGTATCAACGTCGGCACATCACGGCGGGCCACAACCTCAGCTACCAGGCGGCGGTACTTTTCCTGGCGACGCAATCTGAGCTGGTACGTGCCGGCCCAGAGTGCAAAGTCTCGTACCCAGTCCGGGTTCTCTGGTTCTTCGCCGCTCTGATACCAGGCGAAGAAGGTCTCAGATAGGAGGCCATACTGCTCCTCGAAACGGGCCAACTCTCGGTCAAGGGTATGCAGTTCTGCTATTAATTCTTGCAGAGAGGTCATCACATTCTCCTTGCCATTGTACCGGAATCAAGGTCCCGGCTTTGAGGCCATTATACTCGTCATCACCTGATTGGTCAATTGGTGTATGCCGTCCACTGACAAGCCGCCTAATCCTGCAGCGCCAGGGTGACCTTCTGCAACGTGAGGTTGTAGTCGTCGAACGAGCCGGACGACACCATCAACATCGTCCGGCCGTCCTCGCTCATCCACTTTGTTGGAAATGATGGCTGATAATCGCCATACGTGCCCCAGTTGTCGTCCTGGTAGAACAAGGACCACGGCCCCCAGGGCTCGGGCGCTTCGAACAGCGTCAACTGGCTTCGCATGGCGCTGTCTGGGAAGGGGCCGGCGTGGTAGGGGCGTGGGTTCCCGTCGGAGTCCAGAAAGCCATAGTTTCCCATCAGGTACCGCTTGATGCCCTTGTTGTACGAAACGTGGTTCTCTCCCGTCATGCGGGGATACCGGAAGACCGGCTGGGCCAACCGGTCGTCCGCCTTCCAGGTCGGTTCGCCGGATGCAGCGAGTCCCGTGTAAAATTCCCAGGCCTCTCTCTGAAGCAGGCTGTATTGGGGAACCCGGCCCAGGAGAATATAGTCCCCATTTTCCCAGTAAGAGTTCCCATCGTCGGCCGCCGGAAAGTACGCATAGACGTAGCCATCCCGCGCCCCCTGATAGTCCTGGCCAAACTGGAGGAAGTGGGGTGAGGCCAACCTGCCCGCAAAGAAGCCAAGCGGCGTAGCCTCTCGATTCCAGGTCTTGCCATAATCGGTGGACGTGATGATCCAGGCGCTGACGTTGTGCTGGCGGTTGAACTCCGGGTTGTCGCCGTAATTGTGCAACTCGACCGCCAGGTACAGGACACCGTTGATGCACAACAGGCCGGCCGGCTTCACTCCCTGTTTGGGATGCAAGTCGGGCTGCTGACAGTAGACCTTGGGGTCAATCGGCTTGTGGTCGATCAGCTCCACGTAAACGCTCCACCCGGTACCCCGGAAAACGTCCGTGGGGCCGCCCACGATCTTCCAAAAGTTCATCGGGCTGTTGGTGTTGTCGCCGGCCGCTCCATACAGGTTGCCGTCATCCGCCCAGGTGATCGGCCACATGTCGCCATCGCCGCGATGGCACCGGAAGCGATCAAACGTCACGCCGGTGATGAGAGAACTGGGGGGACATGCGGGTTTAGGCACATTCATAGCAAGTTGCTCCTGCTCTCCCGCTGTCTCCGCGACGACAGGAGACGGGAAGTGTCGTGGGGCTTCAGCAAAGTGACTTGCGGATCTCGCGCTCGATATCGGCCAGGTACACGAGCAAGCGCTGCTCGACGTCATCTTTGTCGAAAGGCACACATTGGTACCTGGCCCGCTGGCTCTGGAACTCCAGTTCCTTATAGCGCGGCCAGACGGTCCGCCGGAGCTCTTTGGTCTTGTGGATCCAGTCGTCGCGTTCTACGTGGGACAGAAAATGCAGACCCCGGCCAGCAAACCAGGCTTCCACCAGGTGCAGGGCGGCGTAAAATGCGCCTGTCACTACCCAGTCGAGGAAGTGAGTGGCCGGACGCTCATCACTTCTGAAAGAGGCCTGTCCTCCCGATCTACCAGGTTGAGCTTGAAGCCCCAGTCGGGAAGTTGCTCCATGAGGTCCCATTCGGCATCGTACAGATGGAAACGTTCCGCCTCGGTGCTCTGGTTGGCGACCAGCCAGCACTCAAAGCCCCACGGCCGGGCCCACACGTAGACAGTCTCCAGGGAAGAGACAGGGATTGCCAGGCGTGCGATTCGCTCTGCGACTGTCTGAGCATCTGTGATTTGTGGCACGACCTGCGTCGTGGGCGAGGAGCGCAGCGGCTGAGAGCCAGCGGCCTCACCTTGCCCGATGACCTGCTGAGCCTGTTTCTGCCGCTCCGCCATGTGAGGGTGATAGGTCAGCACAAAATCCTCCAACTCCTCCTCGTCCACGGGCAGGAGGACAGCCGAAGGCCGCCCCTGGTACGTGACGATGTATTTGGGCGTTCTGATCCAGCCCAAACAGCGTGCCCCGATCCAGGGCCAGGATGGCCTGGTGCATCTCGACTACCTACCGTTTCTACCGCTTGATGAGCCGCAATATGATATTCAGCAGGATTGTCAGCAGAATACTGATGACAATCGAACTGGCCAGTGGGAGCAGGCAGGTGAAGCCCGGCCGCTCGATGCGGACGTCGCCTGGCAGGCGGCCCAGGAAGGGCAGCCTGGAAGCCAGCCACACCAGCCCCCCGAGCACGACCAACACAGCGCCGATCGCCATCATCAATTTGCCTAGCGTGTCGAATCCGCTCATGGTAATCTCTCAGCAGTGACTCCGGACTCCCGAACTTGTTCGGGCTCGTCCGCTCAGACACGACAACCGCCCCAACAAGTTGGGGACTCCGCCACCAGAGATGCCTGGTGGCTGATCACAACAATGCGGGCTGCTCCGGCCGCTCGTAAGCGATCCCCAGGTGCTCGTAGGCCCGCGCCGTCGCCGTGCGCCCGCGTGGCGTGCGGTCCAGGAAGCCCAACTGCAACAGGTACGGCTCGACCACGTCCATGATCGTGTCGGCCTCCTCGCTCACCGCCGCCGCGACCGTGTCCAGCCCCACCGGGCCGCCGCTGAACTTGACGATGATCGTGTTGAGCACGCGCCGGTCCAGGTCGTCCAACCCGCACTCGTCCACGTCCAGCAAGGCAAGCGCGTCGCGGGCCACTCTTACCGTGATGCGCCCATCGGCGCGTACCTGCGCAAAGTCACGCACGCGCCTGAGCAGTCGCAATACCACGCGCGGCGTACCTCGACCGCGCCGGGCAATCTCCGCTATCCCTGCGTCGTCTATCTCGGCGTTCAGCACCCACGCCGCGCGGCGCACGACGGCCTCGAGTGCTTCCTGGCCGTAAAAGTCTACACGGAACGTGGCACCGAAGCGCGACCGCAGCGGCGCGGTTAACAATGCCAGGCGGGTGGTGGCCCCCACGACGGTAAAGTGTGGCAGTTTGAGCCGGATGGAGCGGGCGCTGGGCCCCTTGCCGATGACGAAATCGAGCGCAAAGTCCTCCATCGCCGGGTAGAGGATCTCTTCGACGGCCCGGCCCAGCCGGTGCACTTCGTCAATGAACAGGACCTCTTTCTCGCGCAGGTTGCTCAGGATGGCGGCCAGGTCCCCCGCCCGCTCGATGGCCGGGCCGGAGGTGACGCGGATGGGCACCTCCATCTCGTTGGCAGTCACGTGCGCGAGCGTCGTCTTGCCCAGGCCCGGCGGCCCGTAGAACAGCACGTGATCGAGCGCCTCGTTGCGCTGCCTGGCCGCCTCGATGAGAATGGCCAGGTTCTCGCGCACGCGGTCCTGGTTGATCAGATCGGGCAAGCGCTGCGGGCGCAGCACCCGGTCGAGCGCAATTTCCTCTTCTTGAGGCTGGGGCGAAATGATACGATCATTCATTAGGCACTATTCTACCACAGATATGAGGAATGTTCCATCGGTTTACTACCTTCCGCACTTCTGTGGTAAAATAGAAAATGGATCTACCGCATCGAGGAGGCGCAAGAATGGCGGGAACGTTCCGAGCGGATTTTGCGCGCATCATTGCTCTCGCCCGTGCCAAGTTGACAGAGGTCAAGGTCGAGGCTTGGTCTGATCGACCACTGGTTTATCCTGCAGTGCGACCGGTTGCCTTCATCTACGGAGGGGCATTCGGACCACGAATGACGCGAAACGCCGCGGAAGATGCGAAAATCGGCTCTTTGGCGTTTCGAGCCTTTCGCGCCCTTTCGTGAGTTTCGTGTTCCAAGACCTCTATGAATGGGAGAAGAACTGACATGACGCAAGGAACAGACTTACAGACGCCGCAACCATCACAGGAAGTGATTGAAGGAATCACGCGCATCACCGTCGCTGGCTACAAATCCATCAGCCAGGAGCAAAGTGTTGAAATCAGACCCCTGACGATTCTCGCTGGAGCCAACAGTTCGGGCAAGTCCAGCATTATGCAACCCCTGCTGCTGCTCAAACAAACATTGGAAGCCAGCTATGATCCTGGCGCGCTCTTACTCAACGGTCCCAACGTCAGGTTCACATCTGTAGATCAGTTGTTGTCTTGTATTGGTAAGGGCAAACGCACCGATACCTTTCATGTGGGAATCGGAGTTGGATCCGGCACTCTGACGACCTATTTCAACAGACAACCTAATAGGGGGCTTGAGATTCAACAAATGACCTACGCCGATGCTCAAGAAAGCACTACCCTTCGCCCGGGCATGTCCCATGATGAAATCGTGCCGGTTGTCCCACCTTACATCGGGAGGCTGCGCGCAACAGTTTCCAGAGGGGGAAAAGCAGAACCAGAATGGGTTGTCGTGCGGAATCGCTGCTTCCTGGAATTGGAACTCAAAGGGAAAGGCGAGAAGGAATTCCGTCTACTTCTTGGCCGTATATCACCCAGCACCACTATAGTACCCCACATCCGCAGGTTGATTCACCTGCCTGGATTGAGAGGAAATCCGGAGAGGACCTATCCCGTGACTGCCGTCGGCTCGACGTTTCCAGGCACGTTCGAGAAATATACCGCCAGCGTAATCGCGCAGTGGCAAGCCGAAGGAAACGATGCCCGGCTCGAACAGTTGAACCAAGACCTCAAACGGCTCGGCCTGACCTGGAAAATCGCTGCGCAATCCATCAACGACACACAGGTCGAGCTACAGGTAGGACGGCTCACTCGCGCCGCCAGAGGCGGGTCCCGCGACCTGGTCAACATTGCCGACGTCGGTTTCGGCGTGTCGCAGACCCTGCCGGTACTCGTCGCGCTTCAAGTCGCAGGCCCAGGCCAGTTGGTGTACCTGGAACAGCCAGAAATCCACCTCCACCCGAACGCCCAGTTTGCACTGGCACAGGCGTTGGCTGATGCTGCCCAGCGAGGCGTCCGGGTAGTCGCAGAGACTCATAGCGCCCTGTTGCTCCTGGGCGTTCAAACGCTGGTAGCAGAGGGACAACTGGCTCCCGAGACAGTGAAACTCCATTGGTTCAGGCGAGGCGATGGCGCAACAGAGATCGTGAGCGCCGACCTGGATGAGGCAGGCACCTTTGGCGATTGGCCCGAAGATTTCGCCGACGTTGCACTTGACGCAGAGAGCCGCTACCTCGACGCAGCCGAGGCACGCCAGAGGAAGAACTGATATGCCAGCACGGGCCTCGCGCTGCCTCGTCATTGACGCCTCAGTCGCTCGCGCGTCTGGCGGAGAAGATGCCACGTACCCAACGTCAAAACGTTGCCGGGATTTTCTCACGGCAGTCCGAATAATCTGCCATCGTATCGTCATGACGCCAGAGATCAGCAGAGAATGGAAGAAACACCAGTCTAACTTCGCCAGGCAGTGGCACGTCTCGATGCAGGCACGGAGAAAAGTCTGCCGCGTTGATGCGGCTCCCAACGATGAGCTATACAACAAGGTGAAACGAGAGGCTGCTAACGAGAAAGATCGCGAGGCGACGTTGAATGACCTGCACCTGGTCGAAGCAGCGCTGGCTACAGATCAGATCGTGGTCTCGCTAGACGAAGCGGCGAGGGGACTTTTTGCCGATACAGCCCAAAGAGTGGGTGAACTGAAAAACGTCGTGTGGGTGAACCCCGACAGAGCGGACGAACGACCTGTCCGCTGGCTGGAAGAAGTAGCCAGACCTGAGAAGGGACGTCAGCTCGGCTCTGGAGCGTAAGGCAATCGCGATTAACGAGGGGTGCTTGGACTACTTCCAAAGCCTCTGCCGATATGGGAGGAGCCAAATGTCGAAGTCAGACTTCAGTGCCGTCACAGAATTGGTGCCTCAGGTCTCATACGACGTCATTGGTCGGATCATCCCTGGCATCATCGCGACCCTCAGCCTGGCCATTGCCGTTTTAGGGCCAACACAAGCATTCGCCGAGATAGATGTGCGTGTCATCCACCCGGATCCTCCCCTGAGTGGATGGGTTGTCGTATTGTTTATAGTGGTTGCTTACACCCTGGCGGTCGTCCTGGATGGAATTTGGCACATCCCGGACCTCTTCCGTCGCCCGCGTTATGAAGGATACAAGTCTGACCTTGAGAACCCCTCAGTTCCACTACAATACGACATGGTCAGAATCAAGTCGCCCGAAGCGGGTGCGCGGCTCGTCAAATTGGGCGC
>Ga0315296_10000477_pt1 | contig 36665 bp, 30 predicted proteins | sample YL17G14_18_MG_FD_203921 | JGI IMG/M metagenome (GOLD analysis project Ga0315296, IMG submission 203921) | Sediment microbial communities from Yellowstone Lake, YNP, Wyoming, USA - YL17G14_18 | ecosystem: Environmental > Aquatic > Freshwater > Lake > Sediment | place: USA: Wyoming | collected... | reverse complement strand
TATTGCTGGACCAGGTCGGGCTGCTCGCGGCCGATCTCGCTCAGCGCCTGCCCGAAGCTGAGGTGGCGTTCGCGCATGCGCTGTTCAGCGAGGAATTTCACTTGGGCCTGGACGTCCGTGGGGCCGGCGCCCGAGAACCCCAGGGGCTCGATGGGCACCAGGGGCTTCTGCATCGCCACGATCTTGCGGAAGGTGGCGAAGTCCGCGAGCGCGATCTTTCGCCAGTCGTCGCGCTGGCGCGGCAGGATCTTGCCGGCTTTCAGGGCGGCTTCCAGCTCCTGCTCCACCTGCCCGCGGAAGACTTCGCTGGCGGGAACCGCCTTGCCACGGGCTGCGGCTTCGGATAGCAGGCTGCGGGCCTGGGCCAGGGTGATGACGGCCGAGGGTTCCGCGAGCGTCGGGCCGGCCAGCGTTACCTCGGACATCAATCCCAGCTCGTGCATGCACCGTTTCAGGTCTTCAGGGTCCAGGAAATATTCATCTTTGAAATCGTCGTGTGCCAGGCGGATTTTTCCGTCGGCCACGGAGAGGTTGACTTGCTTCATGGGACCTCCGGAATTTGCGATTGTGGATTTCGGATTTTCGCTTGGTGTACCGGCGTTTGCCGGTTCATCCACGGCTTGAAAGGCGGGATCCGACAGCCGGATTTGCGGCAACTCCTCCAGGAAGGGCCGGTTGGTGAGCGCCACCGAAGTCAGCGTGGTGCCCTGCGGCTTGCCGGTGCGCTTGTTCTGGGCAGCCCAGTCGACGGCGGGCGAGATGTAGCGGTACTCGCGGCTTTTCAGGAGCTCGCGAGCGCGCTCGGTGGGTTCGTACCAGCCCCACAGAATGAAGCGGGACTCGGGACTCGCGACTCGGGACTCGCGGGAAGCGGATCCCGCGCTCGACGGCCCGAACCCCGAGTCCCGAGTCCCGAGCCCCGTGGCGGGTTCCGGTGGATCAAGCCGCACGATGCGCCCCGCCGAGGGCACGGGTCCGCCCGCGGCGACCTCCGGCATCTCGCTGGCGTGGTCGTAATCCACGTTAATCTCGCCGTTCTGCCGCTCGCGGAAATTGCGCACGATGTCTTCCAGGTCCTGGCGCGTGATGGCGAAGGTGGTCGAGCCGCGCACCCACTTGCCGGTGACCGCCAGCGGCACGCGAAGGAGTCCCACGGATTCCGCCGGCGCCTCCAGCGTCACCACGAAGCGCGGAAGAGAGCAAGTGTCGGGTGTCAGGTGCCAGGTGCCAGGGGGATTTTGGATTTTAGATGTTGGATGTTGGATTTGACCAAGCACATCGACCTCCGGTCCAGGCTTAGTTGAAAGTCAAAACTCGAAAGTGACACACCGCTCGACGGTCAGCCCTCAGCCGTCAGCAAGCTTTCCTTCTGACTCCTGACTTCTGACTCCTGACTGCTTCATCTCCGGCCGCTGGGGCAATCCCAGTTCCCGCGTGATGTACTGCGCGAGTTCGGGATACGGCTCGACCACGCCGGTTTGCGCCAGGCGCGCCAGCATATCGAGCACCTGGTCGAAGCTGCGGGCGCGCAGGTTCGAGACGGCCAGCGTCGGATAGCGCCGCGCGCCGTCCTGACCTCTGGGGGCGAGTTCCCAGTTGAAGTCCACCAAGCGCTTGACGCAGGTGGCGTTCAGCGTGCGCGCCAAGTGGTCGGCGGTGGCCTGCACGGCCAGAAAGAAGAAATCGGTCTGCGATTCGCCCAGGGCGCGGTTCCCGCCCGCGCGCGGTCCCAGGCCCAGGTTCATGAAGAAGGCGAGCGCGCTGCGCGAGATCTCGATGTTGTGGTGCTGGATGGAGTTGTAGAGGTCGCGGACGTTGCCCTCCACGCCCTTGAGCGAGAATTTCCAGCCGTGCGGCAGCGACACGCCAGTCTTTTCGTGCGCGGCAAGTTGCGTCACCCACTTGGCCGCGGCCTCGCGGTCTTCTTTCGAGCCGTCCGGTCCCTGCTCGATGGTGGGCACGCCCAGGCCGTTGCGTTCTCCCGCGATGGCGTCGATGCGGTAGAGTTGATGCTTGATGTACCAGTGCATGTAGGCGGGGCGGAGCATCGAGCGGCCGAAGAAGTTCGCGCCTTCCTGGTTGAAGGTGAAGACCGTCAGGCGGTCGGCGGGAATTTCCACGCTCTCGAAGTTGGCGTTGCGGTAACCGTACTGATTGAGCGCCAGCAGCGTCTCGCCGTCGGCGTCGGTGATCCAGCGATAGAAGGTGATGGGCAGGCGCGGCGCCAGGCGCGCCAGGCGGATGCGGGCGCCCTCCACGGCGTAGACCTCCTCGTGGGCCGCGGCGCCGAAGGCGAGCATCAGCAGGGCGTTGCGCAGCACGTCGTCCCAGCACTGCGAGACCATAACGCCCGAAGGTGAAACGTACTCCAGGCCGCCCAACAGGTTCTCGCGCACAAACTGTGCGATCTCGCGGTCCGCCGCTGCGTCGCTCGCCGGAATGACGTCCCAGTGGGCGGCGCGGATGGGCAGCTCGCAGGCCAGCAGCGTGGCTGCCACTTGCGCGTCGGAGCGCCGCATCTTTTCGTAGGTGCGGATGGCCGTCAGGCCTTCGAGCTGCGAGTTGTACTCGCCGAAGTCGCGCATGAACCCGTGAAAGATGGGCGTGCCGGGGAGGCCAGTGGGCGATTTTGGATTTTCGATTTTGGATTTTGGATTGGCTTCGCCCACCCCCTTGCCGGTAGAGGTCAGGATGGCGTTCCCACGTTGCGTCCAGGAGATTTCCAGCGGTCCGAGTTTCATAGGCGTTGTCCGTAATCCAAAATCAAAAATCCAAAATCGAAAATCTCGTGTCGACTTCCGCAAACGCCATCGGCGAAATCAGGGGCGCGCCGTCCGCCAGAAACGCGTCCGCGTAGCTCGCCGCAGGATGGAAATCCGCTGCCAGGTCGGCGAGGGCCTTGGCCCAGAACTCGTCGGCGTGGCCGGCCTCGGTGCGCTCGGCGTCAAAGCGCAGGTTGCCGCTGGGCGTCACGATTTTCTTCACCGCGCTGAAGGCCCGGCGAATCTCCCGCGTGTCGGGCAAAAGCGTGAGCCGCGCTTCCATGCGGCGCTTGGTGCGAAACGCCAGGTCCTCCTTGACCGCCGCGGTAAAGACCACCGGCTCGACGCGGTGGCCAAACTCGCGCGTCAGCGCTTCGGCCAGCGGCGCGCCCATCCCCGTCGCATCAATGCAGGCGCGGCGGACCAACGGTCGGCCGTCTTCCCGCAGGAGTGAAAGCAGCTCGCGCGCGAAAGCGAGTTGCTCGGCGAAGGGCATCTTCGCGAGCGTGCGGACGAGACGCGCGACACTGAGATTTGTCATTTGGGATCTGGGATTTGTGATTGATGAACTGAAACTGGAAATTGGAAATTGGAAACTGGAAGGTCGAAGATCGGGATGCGTCTCACCGGTTTCCAGTTTCGAGTTTCCAGTTTCGAGCTTCGTCGGCTGCAGCCGCGTCACTTCATCCACCCAGAAAACGGTCCGGTCGTGGTGCCGCCCGATGTCGATACCCAGGAAGAACTCACCCGATTTTGGATTTTCGATTTTGGATTTTGGATTCGCGTCGTCGAACCTCGAAATTCGAAGCTCGCCCTCGACTGGAGACTCCCCACTGCCGACTGCTGACTGCCGACTGCCTACTGCGTTCTGCCTACTGCCTTCTGGCAAGAGGCCGGGCGCCGAGGCCAGCAGGAGGAGGGGAGTATCGGTGCTGGCCTCGGCGCTGAGGCAGGCGGCTAGGAGGTCAGGCGGAAAGAAGTTCTCAGCGGTGGAAACGAACTGGCAGCAGAACTCCTGCTGCCACGCCGACTCGTCTTCGCAGCCGGCGCGCAGCAGTTTGAGGTCGATTTTCAACCCCTGGCGCACGGCGTCGTAGATGTCGCACCAATGCGCGCTCCAGCGTGCGGTTCGGGGCTCGGGGCTCGGGACTCGGGACTCGTGACCCGAGGACAAATGAATCCCGAGACCCGAGTCCCGAGTCGCGAGTCCCGATTCGGTCAGTCCGGCGGCCTTGGCGAGTTCGTGGAATTTCCCCTGCGTCCCGTTGGGGGTGGAGATGACTTCCAGGCCATAGCCGCGGGTGATGGTGGGGTAGAGCGCCGCGTAGATCTTGTCGGCGTCGGCGTGAAAAGCGAACTCGTCCAGGGTGACGTTTCCCGAATAGCCGCGCGCCGTATCGGGATTGGCGGGCAGGCCGTAGATCACGGAACCGTTCGGGAAGCGCGTCTCGAGCTGCTTGATGAGCGTGTGCTCGAAGAATGTGGACTCGCGCGCCTGGGCCACCAGACCGCAGGAGCGGATGTGCTCCTGCACCTTTTCCATCAGCAGGCGCGACTGGCGTTCACCCTTGGAGAGGAATATCCAGGTGGTCCTACGTTCCAGGCAGCGGAGCACGGCGCGCAGCGTGGCGGCGAAGGAATAGCCAATCTGCCGCGCCTTGACGACGAGCTTCAGCTTCGCGTCGTCCTCGATCCAGCGGCGCTGGTAGGGCAACAGTTGGAGGACAGGCCTGAGGGAAATCCTGGCGGATTTTGGATTTTCGATCTTGCCCGTCAGCTGACGGATTGGATTGGCAGTCAGCGACTGTCCTTTGTCCGTTGTCAGTTGCTCGTCGCGGGCGACCACGTCCGACTGAGCGCCGACAGCGGATGGTCGTTGTCTTTCGTTCGCCGCTTTGCGATTTTCGCTTTTCGCTTTTCGATTTTCGCTTTTCGGATTTGACTTTCCCGAAAGTCGAAATTCGAAATTCGAAATTCGGGAGGGCGAAAGCGTAGCGCCCACGGCGGACTGCCGGCTGCTGACTGCCTTCTGCCTACTGCCCGGCGGCTGCTTGGTTTTGTTCTCCGATGAGCCCATAGATCTCCTGAATCTTCTGCAACGTTTCGGGGCCGAGGTGTTGCTGGCCCTTCCGGGCGTCCAACATCTGTTGCAGTTCGAGCAAGCGCGCCCGGGCGAGTTCCGTCCGCGTTTGCTCCGACTTCCAGCGGGTAAGCGCGATGCGCTTATCGAGGCGGAGTTTCTGTTCCTTCTGTTTGCTCAGCTCCTGCTTGAGGCGCAGGTTCTCGCGCTCATACTTCTCGTAAACAGCGTCCTTGGCGCTGAACTCCGAGCCGCGCCGCGAGACGCGCATCAGGCCGGTCATGAGAATGGCGTCGGCCAACTCCTGTTGGCCGGAGGCGGGATCGCCCAGCGCCTGGCGCAAAGCCTGCGCGGTCTCCCTTTGCCGCTTGATGCGCTGCTGCTGCAACCCGAGGTTAGAGCGGAAGAAATTCTGCACGGCCTGCAGGGTGATCTGTTCCTTGCCGCGCTCTTTCACGGCCTCGACGACGTCTTCAAACGTGCCGCCGTCCACCAGCATCGTCTCTACCAGCTTGCGTAACTCATCCGAGAGGTCGGTGACGTTTGCGCAAAGCGGGCGCGCCTGTTCGTCGGTTGACGGACCTCTTGGTTCCTCGGTTGACGGAACTTTCGGTCCGTCCCCTGACGGATCGAACCGCTGACGGACCTCCCGGTCCCTCCCCTGACCGATTGCCGCCGGCGCGGTCTCTGCTCCACGCGGCCGCGGCGCTTCCGACTTCTGACTCCTGGCTTCTCGCTTTCGCTTCACTGTCTCGGCTCCAGGTAGATGCCTTCTTCGGCGGGCAGCCGCCCGTCGTAGTAATCAATCCCCTTGGCGGTGATCTTCACCAGCGTGACCCGTCGTCTGTCCGTCGACTGACGGACGGCTGACGGATTCTCGAGCGCCACCAGGCCCTTCTCGGTCAGATAGGCAAGGTGGAAACTCAGTTCGTCCATGGGGACGGGATAGCCAAACAGGTCCAGCTCGCCTTGCAGCAAGGGCAAGGTCACCGGCTGCGGATAAACCAGCGCCAAGTAGTGCAGAATCTTGCCGCGAATGAGTTCTTTTTCACGTGTGGCCATTCGTGATTGCTCCTCCCGGGAGGAAACGTGCCGTCCGTGGTCCTTGGTCCCCCGTCTCTCCCCGCCGTTTCGGCATTCGGGATCCGGGGTTCGGGGTCCGTGAAGCGCAGACTCCCGCTTTCCTACTTCCCACTTCCTACTTCCTGCCTCCTCCGTCCGCTGCCTTCTGACACCCCGCGAGCGCCAGCGCCTGGCACGGTAGCGCAGCGATATCGCGGTGCAGGGCCTTGAGCGCGATGAGCATCTCCTGGTGCTCGAAGCTTTCGTGCGTGTCGCGATGCTCCACGCAGGCGGCCAGGCGCGACAGCGCGTCGGCTTGGGACCTTTGCGTGCCCAGGAACTGCTCGACGTATTGCCGGGCGATGCCGAAGGCGCTGTCCATTTGCTGCCGCTTGACCTCCATGGTCTTTTCAATCCAGTAACGCGCCAGGCGCAAGCCGCCGTAAACGAAAACCATCAGAATCAGGACCCCCGGACCCCACCAGAGCGCGATTTGTTGAATGTCACTCGGCATCAGTGCCCCGCCCGCGATTGACGATTGATGATTGCCGATTGTCCGTCAGCTGACGGATTGCCGATTGCCCAGCATCGTTTCCGCCTGGCTCTGAAATCTGGAATCTCAAATCGCATCGCGGTGTTCCCGTCAATCGACAATCTTCAATCGTCAATCGCCAATTCTTTCACCGTGCCACCAACCCAATCACGACCCCGACGCCGACGTACTCCACGGCGCGCAGGAAGCGGCTGCCCCATGAGCCACGCGCCGCCCGGAGTTCCGCGCGGTGCAGGGCTTCGGTCCGGGCGGCGATTTCATCTTTCAGGCGAATGGCCTGGTTGAGGTCGTCGAGCGACTTGCGCATCTCGCCCGCGATCGCCGCCTGCGTCGCCACCTGCTCCTGGCAATTGCCGAGCGCGCCATCTTTCACGGCTGATTGCTCGCGGCAGGAATCAAGCTCGAGGAAGGCCGTCTCGACGCGGCGCGCGCCTTCTTCCGTCAGGACAAACTCGGGGCTCGGGACTCGGGACTCGGGGCTCGGGACTCGGGACTCGGGGCTCGGGACTGGCGGGGTGCCAGGTTTCAGTCCGTCAGCCGACGGACAGGTGTCAGGGATCTTGTCTTTCTCCGGTGGGCCCTGTGGTTGGTCATCTGGAACTTGCTTCCCACACACTCGACCCCAGACACCCGACGTCGGTTCTTCACTTCCCGAACCCCGAACCCCGAGTCCCGAGTCGCGAGTTTCTGACACCTGACCTTGGGCACCTGCGACGTGTTCTTCACTTCCCGAAGCCCGAATCCCTGCCCGACTGGCAGGCGGGCCGAACCCCGAGTCCCGAGCGCCGAAATTCCCCGGGTCGAGACGGGCAGCCACGCGCTGCTCCAGCTCAGAGGCGGGGAGGGTGGCCACCTGCCCGACCCGGGCGCGTTCCTCCTCACGGAGGGACACCAGACGCTGACGTAGTTCCTCGGCTTCGCGTTCCAGCCGCCGGCGACGAGCTTCCAGGCTCTCAATGGCGCGGGCATTCTCCTCGTTGGCGGCGCGCAAGGCGGCGTCGGCACGGGCGCGCAGCTCGGTCACCTGAGCCGCGGTCTGCTGCTTCAGTTGGCCGAGCGCCACTTCCCGCCGCAGCCGGGCGTCGTGCTCGAGAAGCCAGATGGCGACGAAGACACAGAGGAAGCCCAGCAAGAGCCACTTGGCGTGCGCCCGGCCCCGCTCCCACACGGTCTTGACGTTCTCGATGATTCGCCTGGCTTGTGCTTGGGGTCCGTTCATTTCTGGAATCTCAAATCTGAAATCTCAAATCCCTCCGCGCCTGCGCCCAGCACGATCCGCCAGGGAATACAGGCAAGGAGATTCGAAAATCGCAATTCGCAATTCGCAAGTCGCGCCCCTAAGGCGCTTGCCCACGAGGCGATTTTCGAATTTCGCTTTTCGAGTTTCGGCCCGCAGTTGCTCATTGCTTCGGTCCCAGCACCCTAGCCACGGTCTCGCCCACCTTGCCCAGGCCGTAAAGGCTGGCGATAAAGAACGTCAGACCCTCCAGCCCCGGCAGCGCGCCTGTCTTCCAGACGATGCGCGAAACCCAGAAGCAGGCGCATACCAGAGCGCAGAAAGTTCCCACGCGACTGAAACTCGCTTGCCCGGATTCGGAGAAAAGGTCTTGGAGAAAGCGTCTCATTGGCTCAACCGCATCGCAGGTCGGTCCTTCAATGACTCAATGGCTCAACGAATCAATCTCTCAATGACGCGATGGCTCGATCACCCGATGACTCTACCGAGCGGTAAATTTCCATCCGCCGCAGCCCCTGAGCGACGTAGTTGGGATCGTAGGTCGCAGGACCTCGCGGCGGCCCGTACGGCTGACCAGTGTTCCAAGAGTGGAACATCTCCGCAAACTCGCGCGCCAGATCGAGCTGGTAACGTTCGGCAAACAGCGCCAGCAGCTCCAGCGCCAGATGAAAATGAAAGCGCGGCTCGAGCAGATCGCGCACCGTGCCGCTGCGCCCCACCAGGTGATAGCCCATGATCTGCGTGAATCCCCAGGAGGTGGCGAGCTCGCGCAGGGCTTCGTCGCGACTGGCGGCCAGCTCGCGCCCGTGCGCGGCGCGAAACGGCGGCGTGAGAAAAACCGCGTGAAAGGAGCCAGCCTTGGGATGCAGCATCTCCGCAATCTCCGCATCAAAGTCGCGGCGAGAGAGCCCGGCATAGGCCGCGCGCCGGCCTTCCGCCACCGCCTTCAAATGGCGATAGACCGCCGGCTCGAAACGCATGGCTTGCGGGTCGCCTCCCGATTCGTTTGCCACCAGCGCCCCCAGGAATGCGGCAGGGACCGAGGAGTAGGCACAGACCTCGGAGATGACCGCGTGACAGCGCGCGCAGACACGCTCCAGCAGCCGCCGCTCGCGGGCGGCGTCCGCCGCAGCGCCCTCGCCTGCCTCCGGGCAGGAAGGAAGCGGGGGCGGTGGCTCGACCGCCTCCGTCACCCTTGCCCCGGGGGCCGGCGCGCCACACACGCTACCCCCTGCGTCCCTGGATCGCTCTCGAACCATGGTTCTAGCCTAGCAGGTCAAAATGAGACGGTGGCGACTGGTGAGACGGGTGAGACGGGTGAGACAGTTTTTTATCTGCTTGATTTCTCGGCTGATATTGCGCCGCCAATCCGCTTTGCAACTCGTGAGCGAACAAGCGTTGTGCGCCCCTGGGGTAAAAATGTGACCCCGGGCGAGGCTTAAGATAAAGGAGGCTTGCCCTGGAGGACTACAACTGATACAAGACCCCGCACAGCCTTTGGGTTGACTGGAGACCAACGGAAATGTGGCTCAGAGGTCATGCCTTGGTGGTTGGCGTGTTGCTGCTGTGGTGTCTGCAGGCAGCGGCGAGGTCCGACATCCCCCAATGGACACGCTTCGCAGCGCAGTTCACCAGCGCTGCGGAATACGACAATCCTGTGCAGGACGTACAGGTGGAAGTGGAATTCACCTCCGCCCGCGGTAAGAGCCAAACCGTTCTCGCCTTCTGGGATGGCGGGAAGGTCTGGAAGGTGCGTTTCTCCCCCGCTGAGACGGGAAAGTGGACCTACCGTACGCGTTGCTCACGCGCGGCGGATACGGGATTGAACAATCAGGCAGGCGAATTCATCTGCGTGCCTTACCCGGGGACTAATCTCCTCTATCGGCACGGCGCGCTGCGCGTTTCGGATAATCGGCGCTACCTCGTTCATGCCGACGGCACGCCGTTCTTCTGGCTGTCGGACACCGCCTGGAACGGCGCGCTGAAGTCCGACGCGCGGAGTTGGGCGAGTTACCTGAGCGACCGTGCCAGCAAGGGATTCACCGCGGTCCAGTTCGTAACCACGCAGTGGCTGGCGGCCGCGGGGAATGCCGACCTGCGGCTCGCCTACCTGGGCCGGGAGAGAATTTGGATTGATCCGGTTTTCTACCAGTGGATGGACGAGCGCATCGACGCCTTGAACGCTCACGGCCTGGTAGCCGCGCCGGTTCTGATCTGGGCGGCCCACTGGAACAAGCGCACGCTCGATTTGAACCCGGGCACCTCTCTCCCGGACGATCAGATCATCCTCCTCGTGCGCTACCTGGTGGCGCGTTATGGTGCGCATCAGGTGATCTGGATTCTCGCCGGCGACAGCGATTATCGCGGCGAGCGCGCCGAGCGCTGGAAAAAGATTGGCCGGGCGGTTTTCGGAGCGCAGCCCAGCCGCCTGGCGACGATGCATCCGGCGGGCCAGGAGTGGGTGGCCGACGAGTTTCGTCACGAGCCCTGGTTCAGCTTCAACGGCTACCAGAGCGGCCACGGCGATGGCGATGAGGCTATGCGCTGGCTGGTGGAAGGTCCGCCCAGCCAGGACTGGAAAACTGAACCGCATCACCCCATCATCAACCTGGAACCGAACTACGAGGGCCACAAGGGCTACACGCATAGGAAGCCTTTTGATGCTCACGCGGTGCGGCGCGCCGCTTACTGCAGCTTGCTGGTGTCGCCGCCGGCCGGAGTCAGCTACGGCGGGCACGGGATTTGGAGCTGGGAGCTGAAATCCAACGAGCCCATGAACCATCCGGGGACCGGCGTCTCGCCACCCTGGCAGGAAGCGATTCGCCTGCCCGGCAGCACCAGCATGAAGCATCTGAAAACCCTGTTCACCTCCCTCGCGTGGTGGCGGCTGCGCCCCGCGCCGGAACTGCTGATGGAGCAGCCGGGAGCCAACGACCCGAGCCGGTTTGTGGCGGTGGCCAAGGCGGAAGACGGTGCCTGGGCCCTGGCTTATCTGCCGGCGGGCGGCTCCATCGCGTTGCGCACAGAGCAACTCGCGAACGTTGGGCTGGCACGCTGGTTCAATCCGCGAGCGGGTACCTGGCACAGCTCCGTCGCGGTGACGCAGAACCCGACTCGGTTCACGGCCCCGGACGCAGAGGACTGGGTGCTCTGGATCGGTCCCAAGCCGGCGCCTACAGGCGCAAGGCGATAGGGACGCCTTGCCTCGGAAATGGGAGAGAGGTCAGAAGGTGAGCGGAGCGCGGCGTGAAGCTATCGGGCTGTCCCCTGTAGACGGCGAGCGGGGAGTCTCTTCAGTCATATCCTCAGAGGGGGCTCATATGGCGACCCAAATTAGACACGTAGTATTTCAGCGTTCATTTGTTGTCTTATTATTGATGGCTTTTGTAATCCCGGTGCAGGCGTGGCCGGCAGACGACGGCACGATCGTCGTCCATACCGGCGAAGTGGTCCACGCGCGGTTTGGTGGGGTGGGTTTCCACACCTCGTGGCACCCGACGACGCGCGAATACTTTGAACAGGTTCTCGGAAAGCGCTGGCGGGAGCTGGCGCCCCGGTTCGCGCGCGTGACGCATTCCTGGGCCGAGGGAAAACCCGGCGTCAGCGATCCGAAAGCCCTGGAGGCGCTGGCGCGCTACCTCAGCTTCATGAAGCAGGATGCGTCCACCGAGGTGTATCTGACCACCATGGGCCCGGGCGATGTTCCCGCCGGCCCGCAACGAGACGCCTACGCTGCGGCCGTGGCCAGCGATCTGGAGTATCTCCTCCGCCACGGCGCGACCAACGTGAAGTACTACTGCTTCACGAACGAGTTGTCCGTGCGAGAGTGGGCGGACTTGAGGAACGACCTCCCGACGTTTCGCGACTATCAGCAGCGGATTCACGACGAGCTGCAGCGTCGCAACCTGGATGTCCAGCTGCTGGCGACCGACGCGTCTCCCGTCCGTTACTGGAACACCCTGGAGTGGGCGGCGGAGAACATGGACGACATCACCGGCGTGTACGGCGGCCACCATTACGTGGAAACGGACGATCCGGCAGACATGGACTTCTATTCCTGGTTCCTGGGAAGGTGCACGTGGGCCGCCAGCCTGGCACGGAAGAAGAACAAGAACTTCCTTCTGGGCGAATTCGGGTCGCGGCAGTACTTCGACAAGAAGTACGGATACCGCTGGGACACCTGCCTGCATTACGGCACGCCCCGCGAGCCGATGGCCGCGCTGCAGGTGGCGGAGGCAGCGCTGGCCGCCATCAACGGCGGCGTTTACGCCATGGGCTACTGGACTTTCACGGATTATCCCGAGTGGTCCGGCGAGCCGTATATCAACCAATGGGGTGTGTTCAAGTGGGCCACCAACGGCTCCGAGACCCGCGCGCCCTACTATTCCTACGGGCTGCTGACGAAGTTCTGCGGCGGGCCGGCAACGGTGTTTCGCGTGGAGGCGCGCGACCCGAAGCTGCGCGTGGCGGCCCTGCGACATCACGATCGGGATACCTGGAGCATCGCGGTCATCAATCGTAATTCGGGGCCGGTCAAGATCGCGCTACGCCTGGAGGGCGCGCCGGTTTCCGCGGCCTTCCGCAAGTACGTTTACGATCCGGCGCAAGTGCCCAAGACGGAAGACGGCGATTTGCAGGAACCCGCCGGCAAGGTCGCGATGCGGCAAGGAGAGTTGCAGGACACGGTCGGCCCCGACCAACTGGCCGTGTACACGACGCGCTACGATGATGCGCCTCCGGCCCCGGTCAAGGGCTTGAAGGTGATTCCGATGGAAGACGCGCGCCGGCTTGTCTGGGAAGCCAACAGCGAGCCCGATCTCTGTTATTACCGGATCTTCCACAACCGCGTGCGTATCGGTTCGACGATCACGACGGAGTTCGTGGACACGGGACCCGAACGACTCAAGCCGTGGGAGTACGAGGTGGTCGCGGTGGACCAATCCGGCAACGCCTCGGAGCCACGCGCGCAGAAACCTCCGCCAGCGGGAACGCCATAAGAAAGCCAGCGACGCGGGGCGTTGCCCCTCGTCACGCGCGAGGAGTGGCAGTCAACTCAAGAGAAGGAATCAGTCAAGCATGCGGGCAGTTGTGCAGCGGGTGAGTCGAGCCGAAGTGCGCGTGGAGGGCCGGGTGGTAGGCGCGATTGGCCGCGGCCTGCTGGTGCTGGTGGGCATCGCGCGGGAGGACACGGCTGAGACCGGAAAGGTGCTGGCGGAGAAGATTGCCCACCTGCGCGTCTTCGACGATGAGCAAGGCCGGATGAATCGCTCGCTTCTGGAAACGGGCGGCGGCGCACTGTGCGTTTCGCAGTTCACGCTCTACGGCGACTGTCGCAAGGGCCGGCGGCCCAGCTACGACCGCGCGGCCCCGCCCGAGGCCGCGCAGGCTCTTTACGACTCCTTCGTCGTATCGCTGCGCGCTTTGGGCGTGACGGTTGAGACGGGCGAGTTTCGCGCCCTGATGGACGTCGAACTGGTCAACGACGGCCCCGTCACGCTGCTCCTGGATTCGGAGAAAGCGTTCTAGAAGGCACCGCATGCTATGAGCTTGCCGCCTGATTAGTTCGCGAGGCGCAAGCCTGTGCGTTATAATCGGCCGAGCCGCTGCGAAGCGTTCTTCGCACACGACCTTGGTAGCCACCCATGGCGTCCCACGATGAAAGGGACAAACTACTGAAGACCCCGCCGGTGGCGGCCCGCGGCACCACGCCTTACGGGACTCCCGCTGACTCCGGGGAGACGACTGACTTAGGCGTCACTAACAGCTCTCTGTTCCCCTTGCGCCAGCGTTACGACATCCTGGAGGAAGTGGGGCGCGGCGGCATGGGCATCGTTTATCGAGCCCGGGACCGGGAGACCGGCGACGTGGTGGCGCTCAAGGTTCTCCGCCCCGAAATCGCCGCGCGGCCCGAGGTGATCGAGCGCTTCAAGTCAGAGCTCCTGCTGGCCCGCAAGATCACGCACAAGAACGTCTGCCGGACCTACGAACTGTTGCGCTTCGGCGACAGCGTCGGCATCGCCATGGAATACGTGGAAGGCGAGAGTCTGCGCAGCTTGCTCAAGCGCGTGGAAGGGCTATCCGTCCGACAGGGATTGAAAATTCTCCGCCAGATGATCGCCGGACTCGCGGAGGCGCACGCCCAAGGCGTGGTGCATCGCGACCTGAAACCCGAGAACATCGTCATCACGCGCGACGGCAACGTCAAAGTGATGGACTTTGGCATCGCGCGCTCGCTCGAGGCTGAAGCCACCCAGACCGGCTCGATTGTCGGCACGCCCGCTTACATGAGCCCGGAGCAGGCTGAGGGAAAACCCGTGGACGCGCGCACGGACGTCTACGCGCTGGGGCTCATCATGTACGAGATGTTTACCGGCCAGCCGACGTTCGCGGCCGAAACGCCGGTGGGCTTCGCCTACAAGCAAGTACATGAGAAGCCCGCGCCCGTGCACTCGCTCGATCCCTACCTGCCACCCCTCCTGGAACGCGCCATCGAGAAATGCCTGGAGAAAGATCCCGAGAAACGTCCCCAGTCCGTGGCCGAAGTGGAAGCAGACCTTCGGCAAAAGCCAGAAGTGGCCGCAGCGCGGAAGCCTGTACTAGAGCGCGCGGCCCATCTGGTTGCTGCAAGTTGGAGCAGGGCCATTCTGTTTCTCTCTGTCGGCGGGCTAGCGCTAGGGTTGCTGGCCCTGAGTCTCGGATGGTGGTGGGGTGCCCGATCCCGTGCGGGGCGCGGGCCAGACTGGAGGCTACGACAACTGACTTACAACGTGGCGGGGGATCCTTTGCAGTCGGCGGCGATCTCTCCCGACGGCAGATACCTTGCCTATGCGACGCCCGAGGGAATATTCCTGCGCCTGATGGAAACAGGAGACACCCAAAGGGTTTCTTTACCCGAAGGATTCTGCTACGGGTGTGAGAGCCTGAGTTGGTTCCGGGACGGGACCAAGTTGCTGGCCAGCGGCGGCGGTCCGCAAGGATTTTTGCGGCCTCAGATTTGGGTTCTCCCCCTGGGCGTGGGCGGGGAGGCGCGCAAGCTGCGCGATTTCGCCCTCGGAGCCACCGTCTCGCCCGATGGCTCCGAGATCGCCTTCGTGGATCCCAGGCAAGGAATCTGGGACATCTGGCTGATGCGTCCCAATGGGGAGGAAGCCCGCTCGCTGGCGCGCATGGAGAAGGCGGTGCTCGTCGAAATGCTCCAGTGGTCTCCGGATGGGCAGCGGCTCGCTTATTTGAAATCAAAAATGGGGAGCGATGAGGTCACGCTGGAGAGCCGCGATCTGAAAGGGGGTCCGGCCAGGACAATTTCCTCCGACCCCCGCTTGACGGCGTTTTGCTGGGCGCCGGATGGCCGCATTATCTATGCTCTTAAGGAATCTTTTGCCGAAGACGATGCCAACTTGTGGGAGATGCCCGTCGATCCGGACAGCGGAAAAGCGTCGGGCAAACCCAGGCGGATCACCAACTGGACGGGCTTCTCCTTTTCCGCGCTCAGCCCCGGCGCGGACGGCAAAACGCTGGTCTTTCTGAAGCGGCAGGGGCAGATGGATGTGTACGCCGGAGAGCTGGAGGCGAACGGCACCGGCCTCAAGACCCCGCTGCGACTGACGCTGAACGAACGGGACGATTTCCCCTCTGCCTGGACGCGGGACAGCCAGACGGTTTTGATTTACTCGAACCGCGCGGGCAATTACGACATCTTCAAACACGGCCTGCAAGGCCGCGTGGCGGAAACCCTGATATCAGGCCGGGAGGAGCAAACGGAGGCTCGCCTAAGCCCGGACGCCATCTCGTTTCTGTACTGGTCTTATCCCACCGCCGCGGAGACACCGCCCAAGTCCAAGCGCTTGCTGCGGCTACCAGTGGCCGGGGGTTCCCCGGAGGTCGTTGTGGAGGCGGGCTGGGCAGCCCAGTTTCGTTGCCCCTCGGTTCCGGCGGCTGATTGCGTGCTGAGTGAGGAGGACAAGGAGAAGAAGCTGCTCGTGTTTAGTGCTTTCCAACCCGGACAAGGCACCAAGCGCGAATTGACAAGAATAGAAGTGGGTGAGGATCCGCCTCCGCCCTGGGACCTTTCTCCCGATGGTTCGCGCCTGGGCATCGCCTTCTCGGATAAGATTCGCGTTATAGATCTGGCAGGCACAGTCCTGCACACCATCCCCACGCTGCGGATCCCTTTTGATTCTATTGCTTGGTCCGCGGACGGCACGGCTTTCTTTGCCATCCGGTTTACGGGCAGAGGGCGCGCACTGCTGCGGATTGGTCTGGATGGTCAGACCCATGTCTTGATGCAGAAAGAGATCGGCGGGTGGCTCAGCCAGGCGGTACCGTCGCCGGATGGCCGTTACTTGGCCTTCGGCGTAGGCACAGTGGAGAAAAACGCTTGGATGATGAAAATGGTTGAGTGAAGGAGCTGGGCTGCACTTGTCATTCTGAGCCCCTTCGCTTGTCATCCTGAGCGAAGCGAAGGATCCTTCTCATTTCGCTCAGGGTAAACTCGGCGAAACATCCGCAGTTATTTCAGACACGCAGAAAAAAGCAGATCCTTCGTCGTCCGTCGGCTGACGGACTCCTCAGGATGACAGTGTCAGACGATTTTCAGCATCCTGCTACGGAGCCTGGCTACCGAGCAGCGCCTTGATCTGGTCAGGCAGCTCAAAGACCGCAGGATCGACGCTGTCGTATTGAATCGTGGTAACGGTAATGATCTCCTCGAAGGCCTGTCCGGCGATGACGCCCTTCGACGTAGATTTGCCTGGCACGAGCAGATCACCGAATTTCTTATAATCCGCTACCACACTTCTAACTTCCGCGGGTCCGGCACCCGTTTCCGCCGTCCCCACTCGCCCGACAAGCAGAAAGCTCTTGGCATCGAAGAATTCCAGATAGGTGTCGCCCGAACTGGTAGCCAAGCGGAGCTTGTAACATTTCGTGCCTTCGAAGTCTTCTAGCCCGACCGTTTCAATCGACTGGAAATTCTTCTCCTCGTGCAGGTCGCCGTAGAAGTCCCCTTGCCGGCGCGTTTGCTCGAGCCTCTTGCCCTTGTGTAGCGAAGCGCCCGCCATGGGGTTAAGGTCCCAGCCCACCTTTCCATCGAAGCCGGTTTTGATATCTCCGGCGCCCGGGATGCTTATTTTGACTAGGAGCTTATTGGGCGCCGCCGAAAAGACTTCCATCTCGGCGCTCATTTGCCCGGGCATTTCATAATGTGCCTTGGCGTATGAAGATTTGTGCTTGAGAATGGCGCTGCGTCCGCCTATCGCGCGCACGAATTTATCGATGATTTCGCGGGCGGAGGGTAGCGGGGCGGGCGCCTGGAAGGATGCCGGGGTCGCGGCGAGATCACTCCCCAAGGCAACCAGTAAGCCGAGAGAAGCAAGGATGATCGTTGTCGCCAGGAAGCTAGAGCAGATTTTGCGCATGGCCTTCAACCTCTGCGCGTGAGCATATCATACTCCGAAAGAAGAGAGGGCTAGGGCGTTTCGCGGAAGGGAGTCTTGGCTGCGTAGAGCGCCATCCTGGCCTTTAGGCCTTCTATCAGCGGTTGCGCGTTCTGCTCGGTGGCGAGGGCCAAGGCTTCGCGTACGGTTTCGACGGCTTCCGCAAACCGGCCCGTCTCCGCGTAGGCGGCAGCCAGCGTGTCGAGAACGGCCGGGTCTTTTCCGCCCGATGCTTGGACCGCGCGCTGCGCGAGTTCGACGGCCTCCGTACCGTTTCGCACCGACGCCAGGGGGCACGTCGCCAGCACCCACGCCGTTTGGCTCAGCAGCGCCTGATGGTTCGGCTCCACGCGGAGCCCGGCGCGCCAGCTCGCCAAAGCCTCAGGGATTCTCCCCTGCACGTAAAACGCATTACCCAGGTTGAGGTGGTTCTGCGCCTGTGTGGGGTTGATCTCCAGCGCCTTCTGGAGATGCCCGACCGCTGCGTCGAATCTCCCTTTCTGCAACAGAGCAATTCCCAGGTTGCTTTGGGCGTTACCGTATTCGGGGCTCAGCTCCACGGCTTTCTGGAAATGGGTGATGGCTGCGTCGAGCCCGCCTTGCTGCAACAGATGGATCCCGAGGTTGTTGTGGGCCTTGGCATCGCTGGGATCGAGTTCCAGAACCTTTCTCCACGCGGCGATGGCCGCCGCCTCCTGACCTTTCGCGGCCAACGCCACGGCGCGGTCGAACAGCCGGTAGGACTCGGCGGCCGGCACGCCGATCTTCAGCAGGCCGTCGGGCGGGATGTTAACGAATTCAGGAATATTCACCGCTCGATTAGACGCTGTGGCATTCTCAACCAGGATAGCGGGGCTGTCGCGCCCGTCTTCGTCCAGGTGCGTCAGAAACATCTGCGTGTAAGGCGAGCGGCTCTTGGAGGAGAAGACCAGCCAGCGGCCATTGGGCGAGAAACTGTGCCAGGAGTTCATGCGCGGCATATTGCAGCGCAGGCGCCGCGCCTGGCCGCCCTCCGCCGGGACGATGTAAAGCTGGCTATCGGGACGCATCAACTGCCCGTTGCGACACTCGACGAAAACGATCCAGCGGCCGTCGGGCGAGACCTTGGGGAAGGTGTTGCTCATGCCGTTGCGCGCGGCGCCGACGATCACCTCTGGCCGGCCGCCGTAGCCCTCGTCGAAGGGAATGCGGTAGAGGTCGTACTGGATCTGGGTCTCTTCCGGGTCATTGGCATGTTCGGCCAGCTTCACGCCGGCGGGATAGGCGGGCTTCGCTTCCGCCCGAGCAAAGACCAGGTATTTGCCGTCGGGGCTCCAAACGGCGTCCGTATGCACGTAGCGCGGGTCATCGGCTCCCGGCAGGGGCTGCCTGCGGCCGGTGGCGCGATCGTACCAGGCCAGAATCCCGCGCGTCGGATAGAACACCTGGAGGAAGCGGTAGTCCTTGAAATTGACCACATAGAAACTGCCGTTGAACGTGGTCACCACATACCGCCCGTCCGGTGAAACCTGCGACATGAAACCGATGCGCGTTTGCGCCACCGTGTCGTCCCGGAGGGAAGTCCACGAGATCACGTCTTCGTTGCGGATGGACATTTGCGGCTGAACGGCCGCGAGGGCATACAGTCCCTTGTCGTTCGCCGGGCCGTCCAGATCCATGCCTAATGTCTTGCCGTCGCGGGAAAAAGAATGGCAATTGGCGCAGGTGTGCATGTCCTCCAGCAGCAGCCGGCTGCGCGGCTCGCCGACGTTGCGCAGCCGCCAGGCAATCAGCGGGATGGCGGTCGGGGCCAGCGGCTTGATCACCCCCTTTTCCAGTTCCGAGGGCATCAGCGGCACGTCGCGGTAGAAGATCGGCGCGCCCACCGGATCTTTAGAGGTTTGCATGACGATGCGGCCACGCGAGAGGGCTTGGTCCGGATTCTGGTCACGCAAGCCGGTAATCGTCACCGTCGCCGGACGCTCGGTGGAATGCTTCTTGATGGCCTCCCAGGTCGCGGCCTCCGGCGTCCAACTGCGCGCCGCAGCTTCCTCGGGTGTCAGCTTGGGCAGCTGGTTCGTTTCGGCGACGCAGCGCGGGTCGATCTCGCCGAGGCGCAACCGCGCGCCCCGTGATTTCACCTGTATCGCGGGCGAGCCGTCGGTAAACGCCACCTCGATCAGCCACATCGTGGCGCTCTCCGCGGCGTCGCGCCAGAGGAACGTCGGAGCCGTAATCTCGGGCGGGAAGATCGATCCTTCCGCCGGATAATCGATTGTGACCGGGGCCAGCGGCGCAGCGTCAGGTTTGGAGGATGGAGAAGAATCCGCCGCGGGCGCCTTTGCCGTTTGCAGGAGGAACGGCAAACCGGCCGCCTGCGCGCCGTGCCGCGCACCGAGTCGCGCGCGGACCACTACCGGCGTCACGACCACCACGCCGATGATGAGGATACAAGCTCCCAGTCGTTTCACAGCACTCTCAACTTCGCTCGGCTAAGCTACCAATGCGCGGGCGGACCCAGCTCAGCGGGTCCAATTCCTACGTTCGCGTCCCTGTCCTTCGTGAAGTCCGACTTCGGTTTCGCCAGACGCCGCCCCTGCCGTCCGCCGGCAACGATATAATGCCATAACCCTGTCGTGGCTGTCGCCTAGAGGCGCGGTTCTTCTCTTGTAGCGCAATATTTGTGGTGTGATGTTGCGGCTCTGTGCGCTTGGAAATGCCGCCGGATTGGAAGGCGAATCCTGGGCTACCTGCTTTCACCCCTTGCGCGGCGCTCTCTGAGCGCTGGACGGGAACGGCGGTCATGGGCCGCCGCTACAGGGCGATTTCCAGGCCTTCGTAGGCGGCGCGGGAATTAGGGAAGCGGGAGCGGGCGGTGGCGAGCAGTCGATCCACGCCCTCGTCGTTGCGGTCGGGGTCGTGGTGGAAGAGGATAAACTCCTTCACGCCCGCCTCCTGGCAGACGCGGACGCCTTCTTCCCAGCCGCTGTGACCCCAGCCCTTCCTATCGCCGTGCAACTGCTCCATGGTGTATTGCGAGTCATAGATTAGCAGGTCAGTGTCGCGGGCCAGTTCGCGGATGGCGTGGTCGCTCGTGGGATCTCCCGGCTCGGTGTCGGTGGCATACAGCACCACCTTCCCGTTGTTTTCGATGCGGAAGGAGAGGCAGCCTTGAGGATGGTGGACGCGCCGGGCCTGGATGATGAAGTCATCGAGCTGGAACGGCCCCTGGTGGATCTCCGTGAAGGTGCGCACCGCGAGCATGGCGCTCATGTCCACGGGGAAGTAGGGGTCGGCCATCTGTCCTTTCAAGACATCTTCGAGCGAGAAGTTGGGCAGACTGTAGGAGTAGAAGTGAAACTGATTCGTTTCCCGGTAGAGTGGCGCAAAAAAGGGCAGCCCCTGGATGTGGTCCCAGTGATAATGGCTCAGTAACACGTGCGCCCGGATGGGACGGTCGCCGAACTCCCTGATCAGCGCTTTCCCCAGCATCCGCAACCCACTCCCGCAGTCCACGATGAGCAGACTGCCGCCATCCGAACGACACTCGACACAGGAAGTGTTACCGCCGTATCGCAGGTTGTCGGCTTGGGGAGTAGGTGTAGAACCGCGCACGCCCCAGAATTTAATGCGCATAGAATGGACCTTTATCGAGTGTTAAACGGGACAGCAATCAGTACATCCTATACCAGATTCGTCACCTCTCGCCAAGAGAAATTTGCAGAAACTTGCTTCTTCCCCGCCCCCTGCCGCCCGGGGGCGCTGAGGCGCGGCCCGGCGGTCAGGGGCTGGCCCGTGCCGGGCGGCGGAAGAGGACTTTGACGCCCTCGCGCCAGCGATCATTCAATCCCACCTCGATGACTTCGATGGAGGGGTCAAGATAGCGCAGGACGCGCTCGGTAGTCGAATGAAAGCGGAAGGCCGGAGAAACCAGATAAACCACGGGCACGGTGGGGGCCAACGTCTTGCCCGGGAAATAGCCGAATTCCTGGAATTGGCCGCGCTCGTGCAGCCACTTCACGCGCAACCAGTAATCCAGCCCCTGGAGGGGCAGGTTGATATCCTCCTCGAGCTTCAGCTCGATGACGGCCAGGCGCCCTGGGCGCGACACGCTCAGGATGTCGATGACGCCGCGGTCCGCGCCCGCCAAGGCGGGCACCTGCGGATAAACGCAGTCGGGCGAAAGCCCCGGGTCGAGCCTAGTGATGTCGCGTACCAGCAGGCTCTCCAGCCAGCGTTCCGGCTGCAGGCGGTAGAACTCGTGCGCGGGACTTTCGCTCGTGGTGGCGCGGACTTCGAGAACGCGGCACGCGAACCTGCGGAGGTCCTTCTCTTCTCCGGCCTCGAGCCGGCGCACGCTTCCCTCCAAACCATAAAAGATGCGCGGCGCGAGCAAGCCTTCCACGCGGGCAATTTCCAGGCCAAGCACGCGCAAGGAGAGAAAGTTGGCCGAGGCATCGGGGACCATGTCCACACCTTCGGCCAGCTCGCCCAGTAAATCGCGTACCAGCTCGCGATGACGTTCGATGAGGATTTCACCCTGACGGCGCGGGGCCAGTTGCGTCTCCACGTTCCCAAAATCCTTCAGGTCGATGGCCGCGGGTTCCGGCTCGCCCGGATGCCAGGCGAACAGCTCCACCTGGAGCGCGCGCCGGTTGAGGTAAGCGGCGCGATGCGCGGTGAGCTCCACGGCCCGGTGCGGCAGGAACAGCTTCAGCCCACTCACCGGGGCGCGGTCGGCTTGGCCGCGCAGCCAGTCGAGCCAGATCAGGGCAAAGGCTAGCAAGGAGTCGGCGGCGGCGGGCGCTTCGTCCTCGCTCAAGCCGAGAAACGCCCAGGCAGTCGAACCTCGGCGCGCCAGGCCGCGCGTGTACCAGGCAGAAAACGAATGCTCGCGGTCCGAGCGGTTGCTGACCCGCTCGAAGTGCCAGCCAGGATAGGCGCGCTGGAGAACGGCGAGCAGTTCCTGGCGGAAGCCGGAACGCGCGGCGGTGCGCGCGGGGCGCGCGGCGCGCTCCAGGTCGCGGAGTTCCAGCGTAACGCTTGCCCGGCCACCCGGCTGACGCACGAAGAGCCCGAGTCGGCCGCGGTCGCGGTAGGCAATCTCCTCGACGCGCCGCACCAGCGAGCGCGCCGGGTTCCAGGCTTCGAAGAGCAGCTTGCCAAATTCGATGGACAATCGCCAGGACGCCGCCGTCAGGTCGAAGAGTTCGACCTCGTTCTCCGCCACAATCGGATGCGCGATTGAGCGCAGGAAGGCCTCGATTTCCCTCTGGAGTGCGCGGAGTGTATCGGGGTCGCGGCGTGTACGCATGGCGGCTCGCGGGCACATTATAGTAGGGCAGGTCGAGTCGGCCAAGTCCTTCGCGCAGGTTTGTAGCGTAGCAGTATTCTCGGGCTCGACGGTTTTTCCGCCAGCGCGGTCCACGTTCTGCCTAGCAGAAATCCGGCCCGGGTTCCGAGATACGGGGCCGCAGGAAAGGTGCTATCATCTGGACCATGAAGATCGAATACACAGTTCAAATCTGGAAGGAAGGCAATCAATTCGTTGCTCATGCCATGCCACTGGATGTTATGAGTTCAGGCAAGACTCCGGAGGAAGCTGGGAAAGCCTTGGACGAAGCGGTGCACCTGTTCTTGATGACCGCGGAAGACATGGGCACCATACAGGAAGTCCTCCTGGAATGTGGTTATGAGTTGCAGGAAGAGCGTTGGGTGAGTCCGGCCTGGGTCGCTACTGAGAGGCATTCTGCTGCCGTCGGTGTCTGAGGATGCCACGGATAACACCAGTTCACTGGAAGGTCTTGGAAAGCGTTTTTCTCGCCGCCGGCTTTCGCTTCGTCCGCCAGGAAGGCAGCCATCGGTCCTACCGTAAGGAAGGGATTATCCGGCCTGTGGTCATTCCCACCTACGTTGAAATCCCAGTTGCCATCATCAGGAACAACCTGAAAACGGCGGGGATCTCCAGAGACGAGTATTTCCGTCTGTTAGAACAGACACGCTGAGAGAAGACGCGGGGGCTATTTCTGGGACGCAACGCTGGGAACCAGAGTCGCCTCCTGGAGTTCCATCCTCGTCTGCACGTCGGCACGGATCATTTCGGCCTGCTCGGGGGTGAAAGGCAGAAGCTCCCGGTAGATTCGTCCCAAATCTTCGCGATCCCACTGGGCGCGCATGAGGCCGGTGGGCGAGTGGCCCATCGTCTCCAGGAGTAGGTGGCCGATCTCGTGCGCTATCAGGTCGCCTCGGAACTGCGCGGCTACAGAGCCGACTTCCTTTGCAGGCGCTCCAGGCGGTGAGCGAAGCGTTTGAGGTGGGTCGGATTGCCAGTCTGCTCGCGCAGCCGCGCGATGGCCGTGCTGGTAAATTTGAGGGCGGCAGTCACATCCCGCTGGCGATGCTCATAGTAGATAGCCAATTCTTCCAGCGCCTGGATGGCGAAGGGCGCTTCGCGGCGGGCGAGCTCATTCCAGAGCTCGACGGCCAAATCGTGTTGGCGCTGCCGTTTGTGCTGGGCGGCCAACTGCCACAGCGCCTGCGTCTCGACAAGTTGGGGCAGGCCCTTGTCCAGGGCTTGTTTGCAGGTCTCGAGCGAACGTTCCGTGGCGTGCGCGCGCTGGAAGATGCGGCTCAGGCTGAACAAATCGAGGCTGGAAGCCAGCGTGCCCGCGTCGCTCAGCGCTCGCGCCAGTTCCACCGTCAAGCCGGCCAGCGAAACGATGTCCAGCGCGTTGTGATAGAAGACCGGCTGGAGCGCCTGCGCGCTTCCCGTGCGCAAGTAATCGAAGTAGATTTGCGGTATCTCCGACCCCGGGACGTCTCCTTCCCGGCTCACTCCCAGAACTTCCTGTTCCAGACGCGTGAGCTCGCAGGTCTCCAGACGCAGCTTCCACAAGCGGCGGGAGGGATGAAGCGCATCCAGGTGCACCAAGCGGCTGAAGGGAGACTTCAGGCGCGCCAGGGCGTAGCGGGTTTCGAGCAGAGGAAGGTCGAAGGTCTTGCCGTTGAACGTGACCACTCCTCTGTAGCCCTGGAGGGCCTCGGCGACCGCCACGAGCGCGGCCTTTTCCTCCGGATAGTCGCGCAGGAAATACTGCCGGATAACAAATTTCGAGCCCTCGACGGCGCCGATGCCGATGAGGAAGGCGCAAGTGCCCGTGCCGCCCGCCAAGCCCGTGGTCTCGGTGTCCAGATACACCAACTCCGAGGTCGGGGGAAGGACGGCATCTTCCAGCCAGAGATTCAAGGGGCTGAGGTCGGCGCTCGCCAGATCGCTGATGCGAAGCTTGCCGTAAGGCCGGCCAAAGGGTAGCGCCCGCCGCGCCAGGAAAAACTCGCCGTAAGCATTCTTCTCCACTTGCCCATCAACATATTCCTCGATGCGCTGGGGCGCGCGCTGGGCAGGGAGCGGGCGCGGGGGTCGCTCCAGGCGGCGCAGGTACTCAAGCTGGCGCTCCAGCTCGGTATCGCGGCTGCGAGTCTTTGCCGCTTGCTTGAGTTGTCGGAGTTTCTCTTCCAGGTTCATGGCGAGTAGCCAGTTGTCAGTTGCCGGTTGCCAGTGGCGCGACCTCGCCAATTGAGAATAGCAGAGAACTGACTACTGACAACTGACCGCTGGCAACTTCTTCAGAATCGCGAGCGCTACCTCTTTCCCCTTTTCTCCAATCTCTCCTACCGGGCCCACGCAGGAGGGGCAGCCGCTGGCGCAGGGACAATTCGCAATCAGTCTATAGGTATTTTCGAGCAGCGTCTCGCTCATCCGGAAGAGCGGTTCGCTGAAGCCCACGCCACCGGGATACTTGTCGTAGAGATAGATGTTGGGCTCGAAGATAACACGCGGGGTTCGGGTTTCGGGGTTCGGGGTTCGGACCAGGAGATGAGCATCTACTTGCTGGCTGCTGTCCACAGTGTTTTCGCCGATGGCAACGCCCAGATCCCGCGCATCGCACATCACGAGCAACGTGGCAATCGCCTGCAAGCCATTGCCCAGTCCTGTGACGCCGTCGAGGCGCGCGCCGCGATCATAGGGCAGTTCCTCCAGCATCTCGCGCGGCAAGGTGAGCCAGTAAGCCGTGGTGTGCATCTCCTGCTCGGGCAGCGTCAGCTCACCCGAGCCCACATTCTCCATGGTGTGGAACTTGATCTTCTTGAATCCCACCACCTGCGTGTTCACTTGCACCTCGCCGTGGTTCTTGCGCGCCGGGCCGGCGGGCGCCGTGGCGAAAGTCTCGAGGATTTTTATCTTCGTGTAGGAAATGGCATCGGTGAAGTAGTCGGAGTCACATTGCTTGACGTAAGCTTTGCGATCTTCGTAGTCGAGCCGCTCCACGTGATACTGCTGGCCGTCCTGCATGTAAATAGCCTTCTCATGGACGGTGGTAAGGGCGCTCGAAAAATCCACTTCGCCGATGACCTGCGACTCTTCGGTGTTATCCACGATGACGAAGTTGTCGGAAGAAATCGACCGCAGGCTGATAGCGTCGGCCGGATAGCTTTCCGAGACCCAGTGCCAGCCGTCGGTTGTGTGGTGGAGGAAGCCGACGTCTTTCAGGTACTCGCAGAGGGGGCGCAGGTCAAGTGCGCCGAACTTCTCGTCCTCGCGCAGCGGCAGCTCGAAGGCGGCGCACTTCAGGTGGTTGAGCAGGATGAAGAGATTGTCGGGATTGACGTAGCCGTGCTCGGGCGAGCGGCCGAAAAAGTAGTCGGGATTTTGCACCATGAACTGGTCGAGGGGCGCGCTGGAGGCCACGAGCACGGCGGCGGAGCTCCCGCACCGGCGGCCGGCCCGGCCCGCGCGCTGCCAGGTGGAAGCGATGGTCCCGGGATAGCCCGCCAGCACCGCCACGTCTAGGCTACCAATGTCGATGCCCAGTTCGAGCGCGTTGGTGGCCACCACGCCCAACAGCCGTCCCTCGCGCAGGTCGCGCTCGATCTCCCGGCGTTCCAGCGGCAAGTAGCCTCCACGGTAGCCTCGGACAGCCTCCGGTCCGAGAGGAATTTTGGCGAAGTCTTCCTTCAGGTAAGTCACCAGGATTTCCGTCGCCAGGCGGCTGTTGGCGAACACGATACTCTGCAGCCCGCGGTTCAGGAAAGTCCGGGCCACGCGGCGGGTCTCGTTCAAATACGACCGCCGGATGCCCAGTTGCGGATTCACCACCGGCGGGTTGTAGAAGACAAAGAATTTCTCGGCCGCCGGCGCGCCGTTCTCCTCGAGCAGCTCGACGTTCTCTTCGATGATGCGCGTGGCGAGTTCAGCGGGGTTGGCAATCGTCGCCGAGGCGCAGATGAACTGCGGCCGGCGCCCATAGAATTCGGCGATGCGCTTCAGCCGCCGCAGCACGTTCCCGAGATGGCTGCCGAAAACGCCGCGGTAATAGTGCAGCTCGTCGATGACCACGTAACGCAGGTTCTCGAACAGCCGCTGCCACTTGGTGTGGTGAGGCAAGATGCCGGTGTGGAGCATGTCGGGGTTGGTGATGACCAGGTTGCCGCGGGCGCGGATGGCCTTGCGGGCGTCCTGGGGCGTGTCGCCGTCGTAAGTGAAGGTGCGGATCTCGTCGCCCAGCTTGTCGGTCCAGCGATTCAGTTCCGCCAACTGGTCCTGGGCCAGCGCCTTGGTGGGGAAAAGATAAAGCGCTCTCGCCTCCGGGTCTTCGAGCAAGGCGCTCAGAATCGGCAAGTTGTAACAGAGCGTTTTCCCCGAGGCCGTGGGCGTGACCACCACGAAATTCTTGCCCGCGCGCGCCAATTCGCAGGCCGCGGCTTGATGCGAGTAGAGGCTCTCAATGCCACGCGCGCGCAGAATCTCGACGAGCCGTGGCGGCAAGAATTCCGGGAAGGACACGAGTCGCGCCTCACGGGCCGGGAAGTGCTTCACCGCCGTCACGCCACCCCGCGCCGGAAAACCCTTGAACTTCTCCCGAATCTCCTCCAATGCGCCTTGTACTGTGGCCAATGCCTTGGTCTCCGCGTCCACGGTTCCTCGCTTTCAGGCGTCAGGTGCAAAGGGTGAAGGGTAAAGTGTAAAGTGTGAAGTGTGCAGATGACTTGGTCGCGGTGTTCGCCATTTCAGCCTTCATCCTTTACCCTTTACCCTTCTTTTCGCCTTTTCTTCGCTCATGCTACCACAAGCCGGGCGGAGCGCCAAACGGAATCGGAGGGAGGAGGGAACTAGGGAACAGGGAGGAACCACCCGATTGATCCATCGGTTCATCGGATCATTGATTCACTGAGTCACTGACTCAATTTTCCAATGATTCAATCACCCGATGACTCACTGGCCCAATTCTCTCAATCGTCAATCGGCAATCCGCTGTCCCCTGTAATCTGCTCCCTGTAACCTCCTTCCCCGACTTCTGTCTTCTGGCTCGTGTCTCCTGCTCGTCACTTGTCACCTGTCACTTCCGCTGAGGGCGTGCTTGAGATCGGGCCCCGCCTGAGTTATCCTTCCCACCCTGATGGAGCGGTGAATTGCCCCAAACGGACAAGATTCTTGGGCAGGTTCTTCGCGGCACGTCCGACGCAAACATTTCGTTTGCGGGGTTGCGCCGGCTTTTGTTGAACCTGGGCTTTGGCGAGCGCGTTCGAGGCAGTCACCACATCTTCTGGAGAGATGGGGTCGAGGAAATCCTCAACTTGCAGCCCAAGGGGAGCAAGGCCAAGCCCTATCAGGTCAAGCAGGTCCGCCATGTTATACTGAAGTACCGGCTGGGAGACGACGTCGATGCCTAAGTACGAAGTCATCATCTATTGGAGCCAAGAAGACCAGGCGTTCATCGCGGAGGTCCCGGAACTGCCGGGCTGCGCCGCCGACGGCAAGACCTACCAGGAAGCTCTCGCCAACGTGGAAGTCGTCATCCAAGAGTGGCTCGAAACGGCGAAGGAGCTCGGCCGACCCATTCCTGCACCCAAAGGCCGCCTCGTCTTCGCTTAACCGCCCCGGTGTCCCGCCTGGTTTCTTCTGACTTCTGGCTTCTGACTTCTGACTCCTGACCCCCTGCTCGTCACTGGTCACTGTTCTTTTCCCCCTTGCTTTGCCCTCCGAGTAGTTGTATATGGTGAACGATAACGCGGCGGTAATGCGTTCGCCCGCACCCATCGCGGAGAATCCAATGCATGCGCCACCCGCGGGAGACAATTGGAGTAGGGGGGCATACGGCAAATGACGGACAACTCCAGGCCAAAATCGAAATTGGTCGCGATTGGGATCCTCCTCATCCTCCTCGCGATCTTCATGCCCAACGCTCTCATCAGGACAGTTGCACCCAGCCCGCTGACCCTTTTGTGGGCGCTGCTAATAGACGGTCTCAGGCTCTGTTTCTTTATTGGCATTGCCTGCGTAGCGATCGGCTGGCTCAGAAATCGCAAGCTCAAAAGCAAGTAGCGCACACCTGTCCTTCAGGTCTGCGGCTTTTCAGTGAACTGCCGCGGGTGGCGCATCTACGCCTGTGGCGGGGCGCGCACATCGCGCTGCTTGCGATGTGTGCGGCTCTGCGAAATCCGCCGCAGAGAACTGGCGATATAAAATCGCCGCTACAGGTAGGATGACGGGGGTCGGGTATTCCTCAAAACGGGCGATACTGCGCGCTCGATTCATACACCGTGACGCCGTGTCCCGTTTGGAGGTCGGTGAGCGTTACGGCGTAGAGGCGCCCTTTGGCGAACGACGCCTCGAGTTGGTGTCGCGTGCCGATCCAAGTCAAATGCTGCCCGCCCTGAAAATCGGTCATGCTCCGGTCCGGCGCGCCGAGCGCCTGCTGCACTTCGCCGACCGCCGGCGTGATGCGCAGCCTTTGCGGGCGCACGCGCCGCGCGCCCTCCGCCGTGGGCACTGCGATCTCCTCGCCCCCGGCCTCCACGACCGCCGATTGAACGAATGATTCGATCTTCTGTTCCCGCCTGCCGAGTTCTGCCGCCGCCCTTTCCTTCTGGATTTTCGGCAAGGCGAGCGTGAGCCAGAGAATCACCCCCGCGAAGATCGCCACCTGGATTATGATCGTCCTGGTCCGCAGGCTGCCGAAACTCCATCGAGCCATGACGTGCTTCCACCTCTCGCGCCAGACGGAGGCATTCTACCCGCAACTGGCAGTGACAAGTGACGAGTGACGCGAAGAACAGTGACCAGTGACGAGTGACAAGTGACGAGAAGAGGGTCAGGGTAAGGCGGGAGCGATTACGGCCGGCGCGCGGCGCTCAGTCAATCCGGTTGCCGCGGCTGGAGTTCGAGCAGATGGCCTGGTATTCAGGGGCTTTGGGTGCGCTTGGCGCCTTAGCGGGGGCAGGCTTCTTACCCGTAGCCCCCGACTGACAGTAGCAGGGCTGCTTCGTCGTGTATGGGGTCCGGCAATAGGGGCACAACATAGAAATGCTCCTCCTGACTCACCTTAGCCACTAGTACTCCGATTGCCCGCGGATGGGAAATTCATAATTTTTATGGTAGCGATAAGCGAAAGGCCTGCCTCGTAGCGCGCGGCGCCGTCCGGGAGGCATGCCAGGCGGCCCGCCGCCGTTGCGAATCGACCGGGTGAGAATTCCAGCGGATGAAAGGGTCAGGATTTGAACACAAGCCGCAGAGTTACAGACCAACTGTGCGCTACCTTGCTGTCCCCGCCTTAGGTTTTTCCCCCCTGGATCTTAGAGGCAACGTAATATTCCAGCGCCGCCCGGTGCTCCGGTTCCGGATCGATAAACTCCAAGGCTATGCGCTCCGGCGACGCTTTCCGCGCGACCTTTGCCATTATCTTCAGCGGCTCACGCGCCGCCGGCAAAGCAAACTCGACCTCCACGACTTCCCCTTCCGCCAGCCCGCCGGAAGGCTGCAACAACATTCTCCCTTGCGAGAGATCCAGGCTCTGCGCTTTGAAGCGCTTGCCGCCGCTCTGGCAGTTCACGTCGACGCGGAGGGGCAGCCGGACGTAGCGCCGGCGCTCCTGGAGCATCAGACCGCGCGCCGCGGCGAACAGGGCGCGCAGTCTGGCCGCACTCAGGGGCTTGCCGATGAACAAAGTCACCCCTACGGCGAAGCCGCGCCGCATGGTCTCGATGTTGTCCGAGGACGTGAACATGATAATGGGGACAGCATGGTTCGACGGGGAGGCGCGGATGCGCTGCGCCAACTCGAATCCATCCAGGTCGGGCATGAGGACGTCCACGGCGATCAAATCGAACTTCTCCGTCATAATCCGCTGGGTGGCCTCGCGGCTGTCGGACAAAGTAACCACCTCGTAGCCGAGCGAGCCCACGATGGATTTGAACAGTTCCAGGATTATGCGGTCATCGTCAACGGCCAGGACCTTCAGCCGCATCGCCCCCTCACTTTGCCCCAACAACTATTTCATCGGCAGAGGCAGCGTCGCGCTTGAATCCGCGAGTGGCGCAGACCTCGCCCTGTACCATCGGGTGCGGGGCATCGCGCCGTTGGCGATGTGTGCAGCAGCGGCTCTTGTGATGGGAAGGACCGCAGAGTTCGAACAAGCCGAACTCTGCGCTACCTGCTTGTAGGCGCTTGCGGACGCCCTGCATGAGCCTAATCCCACCACAAGGGCTCTGGAAAAGCCGCAATCCGTCAACTGACGGACAGGAGTTGCGCTACAAGCTTCACCCTTGAGCCGGTAGCAAGTAGCGCAAGACTCGCGTTTTAGTCCTGCGGCTCTTTCATTAACGCCACGGAAAGCCGCAAGTCCGGAGAGCGGGACTTATGCTACCCGTTTCAACCTTCAACCTTTACCCTTTACCCTTTACCCTTCTCCCTTGAGTCGGTAGCCGCCGCATGATCGTTATGCCGTGGGCTCGTCATGGTCGGGCAAACGGAAAAACCCACGGCACCAAAACCGTGCCGTGGCTACCAGCTTTACCCTTTAACCTTCACCCTTTCCCCTTCACCCTTTACCCTTCTCCCTCGCCCAATCGCCCGACACCTAGCACCTAGCACCCAGCACCGAGCACCCGACCGCCCGGTAGCTCCCGCCATCGTGCCGGTTGACTTTGGCCCCCAGGAATTTGATAATTCGCTCTGGCACGACCCAGAGGACTGCGGAATTGAATACACCTTCCACAGCGAGGTCTGATGGCGACGACGACTCCGGTCCAGAAAGCTCCTCGGCTTTCGCGGGACATCCTTGTCGGCGCCTACCGCACCGTGTACCTTTCGCGGCAGGTGGATGACAAGGAGATCCAGCTCAAGCGGCAGAACCGCGCTTTTTTCCAGATTAATGGTGTAGGGCACGAAGCCATCGGCGTGGCGGCGGCGCTGCATTTGCGGCCCGGCTACGACTGGTTCCATCCTTACTATCGCGACCGCGCCTTCTGCCTGCAAATTGGCATGACGCCGCTCGACATGCTGTTGGGCTCGGTGGGAGCAAAGGACGATCCCTGTTCCGGCGGACGCCAGATGCCCTCGCATTGGTCGTCGAAGGCGCTGCACATCATTTCCCAATCCAGCCCTACAGGAACGCAAGTCCTGCAAGCGGTGGGCGCGGCCGATGCCAGCGTTTATTTCTCCGTCGTGCAGGAGGCGGCGGAACTGGCCTCCGGGTTCCACGCCGACGAAGTGGTGTACGTTTCCATGGGCGACGGCGCCACCAGCGAAGGCGAGTTCTGGGAGTCGCTGAACTGGGCCTGCCTGCGCAAGCTGCCGGTGCTCTACATGGTGGAAGACAACGGGTACGCGATTTCCATGCCCGTGGACGCGCAGACCGCGGGCGGCAGCATCTCGCGCCTGGTGCGGAGCTTCCCGGACCTGCTCACCCTGGAGTGCGACGGCACGGATTTCCTGGAGAGCTACGAGGCGGCCGGGAAGGCGGTCGAGTACATCCGGCAGCGACGCGGCCCAGCGCTGGTCCACGCGCACGTCATTCGGCCTTACTCCCATTCGCTTTCGGATGATGAGCGCCTCTACAAGCCCGAGGAGATTCGCCGCCAGGAGGCGAAGCGGGATCCGGTGACGCGCCTGGCCAAGTACCTGTTGAGCGAGCATCTGGTGACGGAGAAGGAGCTGAAGGAGTTGCAGGCGCGGGTCGCGGAAGAGGTGCGCGCGGCGGCCGACCAAGCGCTGGCCGCGGAGCCGCCTTCACCCGCCACAATCCTGGCTTTCATGTACTCGCCCACCGTGGATCCCACCTCCGACCAGTTCGACCACCCGCCCAAGTTTCGCGGCGAGCCGCTGACCATGGTGGACCTCATCAACGCCTGCCTGCGCGATGAGATGGCGCGCGATCCGCGGGTGGTGGTCTTCGGCCAAGACGTCGCTGATTCCAGCCACGCCGATGACCTGGCCAAAGTCAAGGGCAAAGGCGGGGTCTTCAAGGTCACGCACGGGTTGCAGCGCCAGTTCGGCAGCGCGCGCTGCTACAACGCCCCGCTGGCCGAAGCCAGCATCGTCGGCCGCGCCATCGGCATGGCTACCCGCGGCTTGAAGCCGGTGGTCGAGATTCAGTTCTTTGACTACATCTGGCCGGCCATGATGCAAATTCGCGACGAGCTCACCACCCTGCGCTGGCGATCCAACAATACCTTCGCCTGCCCGCTGGTGATTCGCTCGCCCATCGGAGGGTATCTGGCGGGCGGCGCCATCTATCATAGCCAGTCCGGGGAAGCGATTTTCACCCACTTGCCGGGCTTGCGCGTGGTGATGCCCGCCACGGCGCTCGACGCCAACGGCCTGTTGCGCGCCGCCATCCGCTGCGACGATCCCGTCCTCTTTCTTGAACCGAAGCACCTCTATCGTCAAACGTACAACCGCAGCCCGTATCCGGGGCCCGATTACATGATTCCCTTCGGAAAGGCGAAGTTGGTCCGGGAAGGGACCGACGTGAGCATCGTGACCTACGGGTCGCTGGTGGGGCGCGCCGGGCAGGCGGCGAAGACGCTGGAGCAGGAAGGAATCCAGGCCGAAATCCTGGACCTGCGTTCCCTCCAACCCTACGACTGGGAATTGATTTCCGCCTCGGTGAAGAAGACCAATCGCGTGCTGGTGCTGCACGAGGACAATGTCTCCTGGGGCTACGGAGCGGAGATTGCGGCGCGCATCGCGGACGAGCTTTTCGAATTCCTCGACGCCCCGGTGCGCCGCCTGGCTGGCAAAGACGTTTACATCCCTTACCATCCCGTGCTCGAGGATGCTGTCCTCCCGCAGCCCGCCGATATCGTGCAGGCGGTGAAAGAACTCGCGGCCTACTGAGCCGCAGTCTTTCGTCCCGCGTCCCTTGTGCGTTGGGGAGGAAAAGCGAGATTTGCGCGGGTGCGCTTAGGGCTGGCGTCCCGGCGAGAGCCGAGCGAGCGGAATGCTGACCGAGCCCAGCGCGCCCGAGGAAGCATCACGCGCCAGGACGCGCAGCAGCGTGGCGCCGGAGACGATCCCCAGGCGCTCGGTCAACACCACCGCCTGTCTTTCCCTGGCCACCCGATAGGTTTCCGGATTCAATTGCAGATTGACCACGTGGGAAACGCCTTTCAGGTTCCGGGCGTCGGCGCTGAGCTGGACCAGCATCAGGTCAAGCGTTCCCATCCATTTGCCGTCTTGCTGCCGGAGCGCGAGGTCGCGCAGGTCGATCGCGAGTTCCAGCTCCAGCGCGTTGCCTGCGGGCAGGGCGCGAACCGTCAGCCCGAGGCGGCTGGCGTCGATGGGGCTCCACATGGCGGCGTCGAGCACAGCGCGGCGGTGCGCTTCATCGCCGGGCTCGTCCGGGAGCGCGAAGTAGCCGCGCCGATGGCGTACCTGAAGTCCCGGGCGCTTCACGCGCACCTGGAGGGCGCGAAATTCTCCGTTCCATTTGCCGTGGCTCGGGTAGTAGCCTAGAACGTAAGTCACCCGCGCCTCGTCCACGGCGCGGCGAAGGGCGCGGCGGATGTCGTTGCGATTGTAGAAGGCGCGGCCGCCGGTGCGCTCGGCCAGCTCCAGCATGCTGCCCACCTCGCCGCGGCTCGCGCCGGGCAGTTCGCGACTGATGCTCGCGCGCTCGGGACTGAATTCCGCGGGCGCCACCAGCCCCCGCGCGTCCACCGGGTAGATGGCCACGTTGGCGTTGTTCAGCGCCCGCGCAGCGCGTTCGATCTCCACGCTGAAATTCCCTGACTCAAGCTTCAGTTTCTCGCCCGTCGCGAGCGCCGGGCGGTTGAACCACGCCGGGAAGTTGCCCGCGACCCAAATCAGATTCTTGCGTCCCGGCAGCCGTTCCAGATGGTTGACGATGGCGAGCAACGACCGGATGGTGCGCAGGGCGCGATCGGCGCGGTACCTTTCGGCCACGTTCCGGTTGACCTCACCCATCCAGGCGTCAAACTCGCCCCAGCCGGTTCCCGGCTCTTCGGCTTCAGACTCGAGGAGCGCGGGCGAGAGACGATTGCCTTCCCGCGCCAGCGCGGCAAGCAGCGGGCGAGGCTCACGGGTGAAGTCGTGCACCACGCGCAGCCCCTGACCCAGGGCGTAGAGCGCCACACAGTCCTGCGGCCGGAGCTGCTCCAAAAACTCGACAATCTGCTGCCGCGCGTAAGGCTGGTCGGCGAAACGCGTGTTCAAGCCATCGAGGAGGATGACGGTGGCGCTGGTGGGAGCGGCCGCGGTCTGCTCCAGCCGATTGGAGAAGGTGTTGGGCGGTAGCGGCGAGAATGGCGCGCGCGGCGGGGAAGCGGATTCTTTCGCAAAAACGCTGATTGACTGCTCGCGGCCCGCGTCCAGCACGACGAAGTCGTCGCGGGTGAGGTCGGTCGCTGGTTCGCCTGCCTGGTCTTGCACGACGACGCTTACCTCCACCAGGCGCGTCGTCACGCGCAAGGTCGGCTCCGCCTGGGGTGGCGAGGGCGAAGGAGTCTCGGCGAAGGAAGACGCCAGCAAGCCCACAACGCACAGCCACGCTGGAGATCGCCGCCAGAAGGTGCTTTGCATGACGCTTTGAGGATACACCTTCGCGGCAGGCGAAGGCGCAGCGTGTCCGCCGCCGATTGCCACCTGCCCGACCTAATCCTTCTGAAAATGACCCGCGCCGGTCCGCTCCCTTCGGCCGTTTTACCCAAGGGGAGGAGAAGGCGTCAGCAGGCGAGCGAAAAGCTCCCGACGCCTGCAAGACCTTTTCCGCCCGCAGCCGTCTAATCAGACAACCCAGGACTGGTCAAGCAATCGAGCCAGAACGTGGGAGATGGGCGGGAAGCCCAGCGGAGGCAAGGATGGCAAGCGCGGGACAGAAGACGGTGGCAGGGAACTTTCCCGTCTCCAGCATCGTATATCCCAAGCGAGGAGCGTTCTACGGGGAAAGAGGAGGCGCCATGCTACTCCACCTGAGCGGGAACCCGAGAATCGATAACCTGCGGAACTATCCCGCCGACGTGGTGGAGAAGCTCCGCGAGCTGTTGGTGGCCGGGGCGAAGGCTTACCCGGACCCGCGGCGCAAGAAGTTCTACGACGTCGAGAACGGCGCGCGGATGTTCTATATCCACCTCTCCCCCAGCGGCCGGGTGTGGCTGCTCGCTACTTGGCTTAAAGAGTGCCAGCAAGCCGCCGCCCACGACGCCGCCCTCGCCGCAGTCTGCCGCTAAGCAGGCGGCTTACCCATCCAGCGTCTTTAGCGAATCAGAATCGCTCAACTCGTAGGCGAGAGCCTTCGCGCGCCTTCTAGCGGGAAGGCCGCCGGGCTAGACAACAAGCCCTGTGCTACGCCTGCCGACTGCCTTCTGCTTTTCCCGGCTCCGCCGGGACTCGCAATAGACGCTCGCTGGGTAGGCGTGTGCGGAGGTTGCCAAAATCAGGGATGTATGGCTTTACTCCAGGGTGGACGAAGCTTATACTACGCGCAGGCTGAACGAGCCCAGATAGCCTAGAGTATCACTACCATATTTCAGTTCGCGCCCGTGGCGCGAAGGCAAGGGAGGAAACCATGAGGAAGGTGTTGGCCAGTCTGCTAATTGTACTGTTTGCGGTAATAGGACTTGCCGCGCAAGAGAAGGCGGCCGGCGAAAAGAAGAAGGAGGTTCGCTGGTCTGGTACGATCATCCGGAGCGACAAGGAGGGATCGACGTTCACGGTCCGCAAGAGCGGCGGAACCATAGAACGGGTCGTTCACTATACCAGCGCGACGCAGTGGACCAAACTCAACAAACCGGGTGGTGATCCGAGCGAATTCAAGGACGGATCGCGAGTGATCTGTCTGGGCAACTACGACGAGAACAAGGAGTTCGTGGCCACTCGAATCGATCTTCGGGAACCGGCACAGTAAGCACGCTTCGCCTGAATCCGGGGTGTGCGGGCGCTATCCCGAGCCTGGGGCGGCGAGGATGCCGTTCTGAGTTTCCCGGGCCGCCGCGTTGGTGTTCCGCGAAAAGCTCGAAATGAACTTCTGGCACGCCGTCTGACTGGGGAATATCGGGCGGGTGGAGGAGTCGTTGCCGCTCTGGGGGGAGATTTGTGTCAAGGACCCGGCCTTGCAGTCTCCCCCCGGCAGGAGTAGAGTTTGCTCAGCAAGGTTCCCCGGGAGAATACGCTGAAAGGAGAAAAACATGTTTTACCGCCGCGTTTCACGGGCATTCGCCCTAGCAGTGTGCCTTGCTGCTGCCTCAGGCGTCCTGGCAG